>ERZ809074.885-NODE-885-length-42646-cov-9.357846_pt1 | contig 42646 bp, 39 predicted proteins | sample MGYA00520795_ERZ809074 | MGnify/ENA primary metagenome ERZ809074 (study PRJEB31570, sample SAMEA3212989) | Homo sapiens | biome: human-gut; feature: human gut; material: fecal | place: Sweden | collected 2011 ...
CTTGAAAAACCGCGTAAAATCAAGCAAAATCGAGCTTCGGTTTCGTGAAGTACGGACTCAAGGCAGCACGTCGCGCAAGCCAGTTCTCCAAGAGATAAATTTCCGTGCGCTTGTGCAGAATTGCACAGAATACAGAAAGAGGCACGCAGGCATTGTCCCTGCGTGCTTTTTTCGGTACGGGGGAGAAACCAAACTGAAAAAAGGCACATTTGGCGGTTGACAAGTACCTGTCGGGGTGGTACAATAGTATACGGAAATATTCAGAGATCAGAGGTTCCGTAAGATGAAGATGAAAAGGTTCAGATATATTTTGATGTTGACGCTCGCATTGTGTGCCGTATATTTCTGCGCTTCCTGCGCTACGCAGAAGACCGTTGAGGCGGGTACGGTTCTGACGGCGCAGGGGCTGACAGGGGATCCCGATGCCGTTTTCGGATCGGACTTTGACCCGGATTGCGTCAATCATCAGGGAACTTACACGTTTACTGTCGTCAGCGGGGGGAAAGAGCAAAGAATCCAGCTGAAGGTCAGGGATACGGTGGCGCCTGTGGGCGTGGTCAACGCACGTACCTATTTTGCCGTCGGCGCAACTCTCCCCGATCCGGTGGAATGCTTTGCCTCGGTGAATGAAGCGGATTCTTATACTGCCGAATATATCAAAAAGCCGGAGCACATAGACTCGCTGGGGGACTATGCCGTGCAGGTGCGCCTGACCGATGCGGCGGGCAACCGTTCGCCCGTGTATGACGCGGTGCTGACGCTGATCTATGATAAGGAGCCGCCGCAAATCCACGGCGCACAGGATCTTGTCATTTATACCGGAGAAGCCGCGGCTTATGAAAAAAATATCCGTCTGACGGATAACTGTGCCGGGAAAATTCGCCTGACTGTGGACTCCTCCAAGGTCAATAACACGGTTCCGGGGACCTATCCGGTTGTCTATACCGCGACGGATGCCGCAGGGAATCAGACAACGTGCAGCGTCAAGGTGCATGTTTACGCACAGTCGGTCAGTACGGAATTGCTGAATCAGAAGTTGGATGCGGTGCTGGCGACCATTGTTACGCCGCAGATGGACAGAGAGGCACAGTGCAGAGCGGTCTATGCTTATGTACAGGACCGCATTGCCTATGCGGGGACAGCGGAGAAAAAGGACTGGGTCGCCGCGGCATATGACGCACTGTTTGTGACCGGCAGCGGGGACTGCTACAGCTATTTTGCCGCCGCAAAGGCGTTTTTGGAACGGTTGGGAATTCCGAATATGGACATCCAACGCACGCCCGGACTTGTACAGGAAACGCATTATTGGTCCTTGGTGAACATCGGCACGGATGCCGCGCCGCGCTGGTACCACTTTGACTGTACGCGTCTGACCTCGTCTTACAAGGTCAGCGGGTGCCTTCTGACGGATGCACAGGTGCGTGCGTATGACAAATGGCGTGCCGGCTCCTACTTCCGTGCCTACGATACGACGCTGTATCCGGCAAGCGCGACTGCGATCATTACGCCGATTTCGGAGCTTGGGCCGTATCTGCAATGAGCGGCAGAAACAGCCACAAAAAGGGAGTATTTTGCATATGAGAACCAATATTTTGCAGTATCTGGAGGAAACCGTCCGTCGCTGTCCGGACAAAGCGGCGTTTTCCGACGGAGAACATACACTGACATTTCTGGAGCTGTATGACCGCGCCTGCCGCATCGGTTCGGCGCTCAGTCACAAGGGTGTGAGAGGAAAACCGGTGATGGTGCTGATGGATAAAACGCCGGAAGCGATTGCCGCGTTTTTCGGGATTATCTATGCTGGCGGTTTTTACGTTGCACTGGATGTAAAAACACCGGCACAGCGCGCCCGGATGATTTTTGACACTGTCGGGGCGGCGCACATGGTCTGCAGTGATAACCATCTGAAAACGGCAGAGGCACTGCACTTTTCCGGTGAGGTGATGACGGACAGTGCCCTTGCCGGAGAACCGGTCGACGGTCAGGCGCTGAGCGAGGTGCGTAACGGGCAGTTGGATATCGACCCGATCTACGTCGTTTTTACCTCCGGGTCAACCGGTGTCCCTAAAGGGGTTGTTGCCTGCCACCGTTCCGTGATTGATTACACGGAGGCGTTGTGTGAGGCGGTTCCGTTTGACGCGGATACCGTGTTCGGTAACCAGACACCGCTGTATTTTGACGCACCGTTGAAAGAAATCATGCCTACGATCAAATACGGCGCCACGACCTATCTGATTCCGCAAAGAAACTTTCTGTTCCCGGTAAAGCTGTGCGAATTCCTGAATACCCACCGCATCAATACGATCTGTTGGGTGGTTTCCGCATTGACCATGATTTCTTCTCTGGGCGCTTTGGATAAGAATCCGCCGAAATATCTGCGGCTTGTGTGTTTCGGGAGCGAGGTTTTTCCGCGTCCGCAGTACAATCTGTGGCGTGAGGCAATGCCGCATGTTGCCTTCTTCAATCTGTACGGACCGACGGAAGCGACGGGCATGTCCTGCTATTGGCGGGCTGACCGCTCGCTGGATCCGGACGAGCCGATTCCGGTCGGACGCCCGTTCCGGAATACGGGAATTCTGCTTTTGCGCGATGACGGCAGCGAGGCACCTGCGGGAGAGATCGGCGAGATCTGCATCCGCGGCACCTGCGTGACACTGGGATACTATGCCAATCCGGAGAAGACCGCCGAGGCGTTTGTGCAGAACCCGCTGAATCATGCCTACCCGGAGCGGATTTACAGGACCGGCGATATGGGAAAATACAATGCGCACGGAGAGCTGGTGTTTCTGAACAGGCGCGATTCGCAGATCAAACATATGGGACATCGGATCGAGCTTGGAGAGATTGAAGCCGCCGCGGCAACATTGCCGGGGGTGACGCGTGTATGTTGCGTGTATGATGAAATCAAAAAACGCATCGTGCTGTTCTATACCTGTGCGAAAACGGAACGGGAGCCGATGGCGCAACTGCAGACGATGCTGCCGCGCTACATGCTGCCGGCGCTCTGCATTGCGCTGGATAAAATGCCGCTGACGCCGAACGGCAAGCTGGACAGACGCGGATTGCGGCTGCGTGCAGAGAATACATAATGCCGAAAGTGTCCCGCCCGGTGTTGACAGAGGCGGCGGGTTGTGCTAAAATGATAACCGCTCGTCCGTGCGGTTTGTCCTGCGCGGAGACGGATGTAAGAGAAAGGAATCGATATGGAAAAGCTTTTGAAGATATTGCGGGAATTGCACCCGGACGTGGATTTTTCTACGGAATCCGGACTGATTGAGAACGGAGTGCTGGACTCTTTGGATATCGTCACGCTGGTCACGGAGATCAATGAAACATTTGACGTATCCATCCCGGCGGATGAGATTGTGCCGGAGAATTTCGATTCGGCAAAAAGCATTTATGCGTTGATCGAACGGTTGGACGAGGATTGATTTTCGGATATGGCGTTTGCGTCTTTGTCTTTCCTTGCGTTTCTTTGCGTGGTGCTTTGCCTGTATTATCTGGTGCCGCGCAAATGGCAGTGGGGATTTCTTCTGGTTGCGAGCTTTTGCTTCTACGCGCTCTCCGGTGTATTCAGCCTGGCGGTTCTGCTTGTTGTGACGCTTCTGACCTTTCTTTTCGGCAAACGGCTTTCCCGGATGCAGGAGAGAGAAGCGGCATTTTTGGAGGCAAACCGTGCGTCCATGACCAAGGAGGAGCGAAAAAAGAGTAAAGCGGAATGGAAAAAGCGGCGGGATCGCGTTTTGTTTGCGGCACTGGTGACGGTTTTCGGCGTGTTGCTGGCAGATAAGCTTGCGGAACGTTTTCTGATTCCGGTGTGTGCCGATTTGATGCCGGCGCCGGTGATGCTTCTGCTGCAGCGCATCAACCTTCCTTTTGTAAAGCCCACGCTTGGGAATGCGTTCCTGTCGGTGATGGGAATTTCCTATTTTGTGTTTATGGCTGCGGGGTATCTGATTGATGTCAACCGCGGCAAGGTGCGGGCGGAAAAGAACTTTTTCCGGCTGTCGCTGTTTCTGACCTTCTTTCCGCAGACGGTGCAGGGACCCATCGGGCGCTTTTCGGAATTGGAGGAGCAGCTCTTTGCACCGCATCGGGCGGCGTGGGAGCCGATTTCACGCGGCTTTCTGCGGATGCTTTGGGGATTTTTCAAAAAACTGGTCATTGCGGACGCCATTGCGCCCGTGATCGGAAAACTGACCGGAGGAGTCGAATATACAGGCGGCTTTGTTCTTCTTGCCGCTGTTCTGTATACCTCACAGATTTACGGTGATTTTACGGGCGGAATCGACATCACCATCGGTATTGCGGAGATGATGGGAATCCGGTTGTCGGAGAATTTTCGCCATCCGTTTTCGTCCGTGTCGCTCAAGGAATACTGGAACCGTTGGCATATCACCATGGGCGCGTGGTTTACCGACTATCTGTTTTATCCGCTGTCCGTCAGCAAACCGATGCAGAAGCTTTCCAAGAAAAGCAGGGAAAAGCTCGGAAATCCGATCGGCAGGCGCGTGCCGGTTTATCTTGCTACGGCGCTGACATGGTTTGCCACCGGCGTCTGGCACGGATTGCGTTGGAATTTTATCGTGTGGGCAATGCTGAACTGTGCGGTTCTGTTGATCTCGCAGGAGTGCGAGCCTTGGTACAGGCGTTTCCATGCGCGCTTTCCCGGTGCGAAGGAGCATCCCGTTTACCGCGCTTTCTGCCGCGGACGTACCTTCCTTTTGGTTGGTTTTCTGCGCCTGTTTGATATTTATGCGGATGTGCCCACGACCTTTGCGAGAATCGGTTCGGTGTTTTGCGTGTTCAATTTCGGCACGGTCGCGGGATCTTTGTTCTCACTCGGGGTATCTATGCCGGCGTTTCTGGCGTTTTTGGCGGCAGTCGCAATTGTGTGGACGGTCAGTAAGGCGGGAGAAAAGCATGATGTGCGCAGTGTGCTGACGGCGCGTCCTGCCGCATATGCCGCGGTGTGTGCATTGTTGGTCTTTGTCATCCTGGTATTCGGTGCGTACGGTATGGGTTATGATGCATCGCAGTTTATTTACGGGGGGGCAAAATTCAAATGAACATAAAGGTAAAAAGACTGGTCGCGATTCTTTGTGCGCTTCTTCTGCTGGGCGTTCTGCTTGCCTTTGCACAGGCATTGCTTTTGCCGAAATACATGAGCGATGAAAAAAAAGAAGGCGCGCTTGCCGCAGAGTATTACACTTACGCAGGCGGACATGACGTACTCTTTTTAGGGGACTGTGAGGCATATGAAACCTTTGTGCCGGCGGTGCTTTGGAAAGAAACCGGTCTGACGTCCTACGTGCGCGGCGGACCGCAGCAGTTGGTATGGCATTCCTATTACACGCTTGCGGATACACTGCGCTACGAAACTCCGCAGGTGGTTGTTTACAACGTGCTTGCGCTCAAGTACGGCGAGCCGCAGGATGAGGCGTACAACCGCATGAACATTGACGGCTTGCGCTTCTCCGGCGTCAAGCTCGATTGCATCCGCGCTTCAGTTACGGATGGTGAGAGTTTTGCTTCCTACCTTTTCCCGCTTTTGCGCTATCATGCAAGATGGAGCGAGCTTAGCGGGGAGGATTTCCGATATCTGTTCACCCGTGACCGCGTTGCCCTGGATGGGTATCTTCCCAAAACGGCGGTACAGCCGATGGGGGACCCCGGGGAACCGCCGATTCTGACCGACACCTCATTGCCGGCGCACGCCATGGAATATCTTGTGAAAATGGCTGATCTTTGCCGTGAGAACGGAATCCGTCTGATTCTGGTCAAGGCGCCGACCAACACCTGGAAGTATTGGTGGTATGAGGAATGGGATCAGCAGATTGCAGCGTTTGCCAAAGAACAGGATCTTCTTTATTACAACTTGATACCGGAGGCAGAGAAGATCGGAATTGACTGGACAACCGACACCTACGACGGCGGCGTACACCTGAACGCAAGCGGGGCGGAGAAGACCAGCGTCTATTTCGGTGCCTTGTTGCGCGACGCCGGAATTGCGCACCGCGGAGACATCAATGAGGACTATTGGTCCGGACAGTACAAGGCATTTTCGGAATTACTTGCAGAAAACAGAAAACAGATGGAACATACAGGAGGAGACGAGAAATGAAACGGGCACTTTTGCTTGCTATGGCATTGTTATGCGCCTTTGCGCTTTTATCTTGCGGCGGACAGTCCGCATCCGCATATGCTTTTTCCGTTAACGGTCAGGATGCGGTGCCGGGGGCGGATGCAAAACCGATTATTGCCGCAGCGGGAACCTATACCGATTACAGGGAATCCGGATCCTGCGGCGGATTTGACGGTATGGACAAGGTCTATACCTACAACGGCTACCGGATTTATACAACGCCAGACCAAAACGGTGATGTGATTGCCAAAATCGAGATTACCTCCGATGCCGTTGCGACCAAAGAAGGAATCAAGGTGGGCTCTACGGCGGCGCAGATTACCGCTGCCTATGGAGAGAGCAGTGCGGCAGGAATCTATTCCTATACGGCAGGGAATACGGTTCTGCAGTTTACGCTACGTGACGGTGTTGTTGTGGGAATTGTGTACAGCCGAAAGTAAAACCGATGATACGGAAAGAACGCCCGTGGGGATGTGCGCTTTTTGCGGCGCACCCATGCGGGCGTTTTTTTGTGCGGTATCAAGGCTCTTTTTTCAGGACAATTCTGTCTTCCTCCGTGTCAACTCTGACCGTGTCGCCCGGTTTCACCGTCCCTTCCAACATGGCTGTGGACAAAGGGTCTTCGATCAGGCGTATGCAGGCGCGCCTCAGCGGGCGGGCACCGTATAGGGAATCCGCGCCCTCCATGGCGATTTTTGTGCGTACCTGATCCGAAAAGTGCAGTGTAATGCCCAGTTCAGCGGAACGTGCGGCAATTTCGTTCAGGTGCAGATCCGCGATCTTTTTCAGCTCCGCCTCGCCGAGCGGCGAGAACAGAATGATTTCATCAATCCGGTTGAGAAATTCCGGGCGGAAAGCTGCCCGCACTGCCTGCATGATTTCCTTTTTGTGCGGTTCGTCGGAAGAGGAGCGGTTTTCCGTAAAGCCGACCGCCTGCTGCGGGTTGAGGTCGGAGGATCCGAGGTTGGAGGTCATAATGACGACGGCATCCGCAAAGCTGACGGTACGCCCCTGCGAATCGGTCAGCCTGCCGTCCTCCAACACCTGCAAAAGCAGATTGAAGACATCCGGGTGCGCCTTTTCGATTTCATCAAACAGGAGGACGCTGTAAGGATGCCGCCTGATTTTTTCGGTTAACTGCCCGCCTTCCTCATATCCGACATAACCGGGCGGGGAACCGATCAGCTTGGAAACGCTGTGCCGTTCCATATATTCGGACATATCAAAGCGAATCATTGCGTTCTCATTGCCGAACAGTACGCTTGCCAGCGCGCGGGACAGTTCTGTTTTTCCGACTCCGGTGCTCCCCAAAAACAGAAAGGAGGCAACCGGTCTGTGCGGATTCTTAAGCCCCGTCCGCCCGCGCCTGACCGCGCGGCAGACCGCATCAATGGCACGGTCCTGTCCGATTATGCGCTTCTGCAATGCCGCTTCCAGTCCGAGCAGTTTTTTCGCCGTATCCTCCTCCGGCTTGGTGACGGGGATTCCGGTCCATTGTGAGATTACAAGGGAAATGTCCTCCGGACGAACCTGCAGAGGGTTTTCGTCCCTCTCCCGTGTATATGCCGTGCGCCGTTCTGCTTCCTTTGCAAGCAGTTCCGTTTCCTTTTCGTGCAGAGATGCTGCCGCCGCGAAATTCTGTGCGTTGATTGCCGCCTCCTTTTCTCTGCGCAGTGCCGCAAGTTCATCCTGTGTTTGCTGCAGATCTGGCGGAAGGGAGTCGGCACAGATCCGGATCCGTGAGGCGGCTTCGTCAATCAGGTCAATGGCTTTATCCGGAAGAAACCGATCCGGCAGATAACGGACGGACAGATGCACCGCCGCGCGGATTGTTTCGTCCGGAATGTGCAGATGGTGATGGGCTTCGTATTTGGGACGCAGACCCTGCAGAATCCGGATTGCATCCTCCTCGGAAGGCTCTCCGACCGGAATGGACTGAAACCGGCGTTCCAACGCCGCATCCTTTTCGATATATTTCCTGTATTCCGTTACCGTCGTGGCGCCGATGACCCGGATGTCACTCCGCGCCAGTGCGGGCTTGATGATGTTTGCCGCATCGACCGCCCCCTCAGCGGCGCCGGCGCCGATCAGATTGTGAATTTCATCAATGAACAGGATCAGATCCGGATCTGCGGTCGCTTCCTTGATGACATTTTTGAACCGTTCCTCAAATTCTCCTCTGTATTTGGCACCGGCAACCATACCCGCGATGTCAAGAGTCACGATTCGTTTTTCCAGAAGTGAATCCGGAACATTGCCGTTGGCGATTCTGATTGCCAGTCCCTCGGCGATTGCGGTTTTTCCCACACCGGGCTCACCGATCAGACAGGGATTGTTTTTTTGCCTGCGCGAGAGAATCCGTATCATGCGTTCCGTTTCGGTGTCCCTGCCGATGACGGGATCCAGTTTTCCGGCTTTTGCCGCGGCACAGAGATCGGTCCCGTATGTCATGACAGTCGGCGGACCGGACGGGGACTGCTGTGTGCCGGTTCCGCCGGAGCCCTTTGCCGGCGGTGTGTGGAAGGTCGAGAGGGCGGAAAGGAAGGAGGTCACATCTCCGTAAAGCTCCGGCGCGCTGATTCCGGCGGAGTCCAGTATCCGTACTGCCACGCATTCACGTTCCGCGCACAGGGCGGCGAGCAGATGCTCGGTGCCGATCTCCGTCTGTCCGCTTTTTCCGGCTTCCTGCGCCGACGATTCAATGATTTTCCGCAGGCGCGGGGTCATATCCGACGCGCAGAGCGCCGACGGACTGCCTGTTCCGCAGACCGCAAGCACCGCATCCCGGATTTTTTCCCTTTTTGCCCCGCGCGCCTCTAGAAGGCGCGCCGCCGTACTCCCGTTTTCTTCCGTCAGCGCAACCAAAAGGTGTTCCGAGCCGATATAGCTGTGCCCCATCTCGCAGGCAATGTTCAGGGAAGCCTGCAGAGTATTCTGTGCTTTGCGCGTAAATTCCGATGCCATCTTTTCCTCCTGTTTGCGGAATGTTATCCTGCCGTCAATGCGCGTGCGGCAGTTTGCGCACGCAATCGGTCACGCTCCCGTTCCGTTTTCGGCGGATCCTGGGTGCCAAGGTACAGGTGAGCCGGCATACAGTTGATCAGCAGAGCAGTCAATGCCTGTGCGGGAATGTCTTTGATGATGCCGGCACAGACGCCGAGCCGAAGATCCGCGCACAGATGCAGAAATTCGGCTTCCGTGAGCAGATAGGAGCCTGTAGCCAGCGCGCGGGCACGCAGTACACGGGCAATCAGCTCTTCTTTGCGGTCGCCCTGTGACATCAGGCGGCTCAATAACCCCGCCTCTGTATTTTTGAGCTGTGTGACCGTATCGGTTACAAGCTTTTGCATGGTTTCTTCGGTCTGCCCGACCGCCATGGCGGTGGAGAGTGCGTACAGACCGTTTTCGCGGTAAAACGGTGTCAGACAAAGCCCCGGGGCGATGCGTCTGCAAATGCTTTCCACCTCGTTTTCCGCATGGAGCAGCGGAAGAAAGAGAATTGCCGTAATTTGCATGCCCGTGCCGTGCATTGCCGGATTCTGCGTCAGATAACCGAAGTCTTTGTCATATGCGATCGGATAGGAATGGTCCACAATTTCCTCCACTTTGCGGACATTGGCATAAGCGCCCTCCGTATTCAGCCCCGGCTGGATACACTGTATGATCAGATGATCCTCCTCGCACAGCATGACGGAAAGATTGCAGGGCTGATTCAGTGCCAGTGCGTGGGGTGTGTTGGAACGGACAAATGAGGTGCTCGCTTCAAAACTCTCTACATAGGATACCGCGTTTGCCGGGGAAATATCCGCGAAATTCAGCACATGAAACCCGTTGTTTGTCAAAAGCCCGCCGACTGCCGTGATCATTTCATTTGCGCCCTTTGCGTCCAAACAGGAGGAAAAGGGATATTTTTCCAGATTTCGATGCAGACTGACTTGTGTAAACAGGACGGTTGCGTCGTCCTGACCGCTGTTTTCATACCAAGACATTGTTATGTGATCTCCTTTGTGTTATTGATCTTCTTTTTCAAGGTTTCGGATTTCATCGCGCAGTGCGACCGCTTCTTCATAGCCTTCCGATGCGACCGCTTCGCGCAGGCGCTCACGCAACGCCTGAATGCGTTCCGCGCGTTGCAGCCGTTCCCGGTATCTGACGGGGCATTGCCCGATGTGATGGGCGTTGCCGTGCAGAAGCGACAATGCGGTGTTCAGTTCGTTTCCGAAGGTTTTGTAGCAGATTGCGCATCCGACCCGCCCGGCGGCGGCAATATCTCCGAGCGTCAGACCGCAGCTCGGACAGGTGCGGACAGGGGAGATTCCTTTCGGTGTCGGCAGACGAAACGTATTGCCGAAGAGCGTGTCCGCCTGTGCCTCCGTGATTCCCCATTCGCGCAGGACAGAACTGATGTCCTCCAGTGCGTTTCCTTTTTTTAGATCCGCCGCACATTCGGAACAAAGGGAACTGGTGCGCGTTTTTCCGCCGATGGTTTCATTGTAAAAGACCGATGCCTTTCTTTTTTTGCAGATTTCGCAAAGCATTGATATGTACTTCCTTTCCTTTGGTGATATTCTTAAGGCATTACCGCGTGCGCAGTGATGCCTTAATTATACTCATTTTTCCGTGCGGATTCTGTCACAAAAAGGGAGGGAAAATAGAAGTGTTCTGCTCCGTTCGTCTGATTGCGTGGGAATTCGACGCAATCATCCGGTAATTAACAGAATATTCATACTTTTGGATGCATAATATGGTATAATAAAGCGAAAAAATCTCCGGTATTTCGGAGAGCAAGCAACGTAAAGATTATTCCGTATTGTATAGGAGGCAGTTATGGCAGAATTGAAAATGCTTGCAATTGACCTTGGCGCATCCAGCGGCAGAGGCATTGTCGGTACTTTTGACGGTGAAAGGCTGGCCCTGCGTGAAAACCATCGGTTTTCCAACGACCCCGTTTTCGTGAACGGGCGTTTCACCTGGGACATTCTCCGCATCTTTTTTGAAATCAAAAATTCCATCACCAAAACGGTGATCGACGGCGACGGTATCACGTCCATGGGAATTGACACCTGGGGCGTTGACTACGGTCTGCTTGACAAAAACGGCAGACTGATGGCGAATCCCACGCATTACCGCGATATGCGCACCGATAACATTACCGCATATACGGAAAAGTTTGTCAGTCCGCAGGAGGTTTATAACATCACCGGTATCCAGGCAATCGATTTCAATACGCTGAATCAGTTGGCGGCGGAAAAACGGGACGATCCGGAGCTCCTGGAGCGCGCGGCTACCATGCTCTTTATCCCTGATCTTCTGAATTATTTCCTGACCGGAAAGAAGGTCACCGAGTATACCATCGCATCAACCGGTATGATTCTGGATGCCAAGACCAAGCAGTACGCATCCGAATTGTTTGCAAAGCTGGGAATTCCGACCGGCATTCTGACGCAGATCGTGGAGCCCGGAACGGACCTTGGCACGCTGCTTCCGCAGATCAACGACGAGGTCGGCAAAAATGCAATCCGCGTGCACACGGTGGCATCGCACGATACCGCAAGCGCGGTACTGGCGGTTCCCGCAAAGGACGATGATTTCATTTACATCAGCTCCGGTACCTGGTCGCTGATGGGTGCAGAGCTCAAAGCGCCCCTGATGAATGACGCAACCCGCATTGCCAATTTTACCAATGAGGGCGGCGCAATGAATACGATCCGTTTCCTGAAGAACATTATGGGTCTTTGGATTATTCAGGAATCCAGACGTCAGTGGAAACGGGAAGGAAAGGATTACTCCTTTGCACAGATGGAAGCGTGGGCAAAGGAGGCAACTCCGTTCCGTTCTCTGATCAATGTGGACGACAAATCCTTCAATACCCCCGGCAATATGCCGGAAAAGATCCGTGATTACTGCCGCCGTACCGGTCAGCCGGTTCCGGAAAGTGTCGGCGAGGTGGTCCGTTGCATTTATGAATCTCTGTCACTGAAGTACAGATATACAGTAGAAAACATCAAGAGTCTGTCCGGAAAGTCCGCCAGCATGATCAATGTGGTCGGCGGAGGCACCAAGGATAAATTCCTTTCGCAGATGACTGCGGACGCATGCGGAATTCCCGTATGTGCCGGTCCGGAAGAAGCAACCGCGATCGGAAACCTGATGATGCAGGCAATTGCCGCAGGTGAGGTTGCGGGTATCCGTGAGGCAAGGGAAGTGGTTGCCGCCTCCTTTGCGCCGTCCTATTACCAGCCGACTTCCGAGCGTGGAATCTGGGATGAGGCATATGGCAGATTCTGCCGGTTGCAATAACGCAGCCAACGGCAGACAAAGGCGCCCACGGACAGGTTTGTATTTGTAAAAAGTTACAGAGCGCGGCATCAGCCGCACGGATCATCAGAAAGGAATAGGAAAAATGAAGGAAGAACAGTTTGCAGAGTTGAGTGTAATCGGCATGAAGGGTTGCGAGGAATTCGCACAGAAGGTTGACTATTATCTCAAGGAATGGCGCAGACATGACGACGAGGATACGTATCTTGTATCCGTTGATTGCCCCCGCTTCGGGACCGGAGAAGCAAAAGCGCTGATTCATCAGTCCATGCGCGGACAGGACGTCTACATTCTTTGCGATGTGTTTAATTACAGCGTCACCTATAACATGTACGGGATGAAAGTTCCGATGAGCCCGGATGATCATTACGCTGATCTGAAGCGCGTGATTGCCGCTGTTGGCGGAAAAGCAAGGCGGATTACCGTGATTATGCCGATGCTTTACGAAGGGCGTCAGCACAAACGTTCTTCCAGAGAATCTCTTGACTGCGCAATGATGCTCCAGGAGCTGGTCAACATTGGCGTTGCCAATATCATTACCTTTGACGCGCACGATTCCCGGATTTCCAATGCCATTCCGCTTTCCGGATTCGACAATGTGCGTCCCACCTATCAGATGATTAAAGCACTGATCAAGAATGTTCCCGATGTGATGATCGATAAGGACAACATGATGATGATCTCGCCTGACGAGGGCGCAATGGCGCGGTGCATGTATTACTCTTCCGTGCTGGGACTTGATATCGGTATGTTCTATAAGCGCCGCAACTATTCCGTTGTGATCAACGGAAAGAATCCGATTGAAGCGCATGAATACCTGGGACAGGATCTCTCTGGCAAGGATGTTGTCATCGTGGATGACATGATCTCGTCGGGAGAGTCTCTTCTGGATGTTGCGAGCCAGATCAAGGAACGCGGTGCAAAGCGGATTTTCGCGTTTGCAACCTTCGGTCTGTTTACAGAGGGATTGGAGAAATTCGACAAGGCATATGCCGACGGCATTTTCTCAAAAGTGTTCAGTACAAACCTTGTCTATCACCGTCCCGGACTGAACGAGCGTGAGTGGTTTGTCAACGTAGATATGTCAAAGTACGTTTCTTATATCATCGATACGCTGAATCACGACGCAACGATCAGTGAGCTTCTGAATCCGGTGAAGCGTATCAACAATATCGTTGAAAAGCATCGCCGTGAGGTAGAGCAGATGGGACAGATGTCCATGCAGCTCGACGGACAAAAAAACGAGCAATAATTTCAGATTTTTTTCAAAAAACTCTTGCAAAAGTGAACGGTGTATGATATAATATCAACCGTGTGTGTATCACGCATATTTTCGGGTGGTCCGCTGCATGCTCGCATGAACATCCGGTATTCTGATGGAAGGAGTAAGAGTCATGGATCTTATTAAGGCTTTTACAGACGAGCAACTGAAAAAGGGAAATGATGTTCCCCAGATTCACGTAGGCGATGATGTTCGCGTACACAACAGAATCAAGGAAGGTGCGAAGGAGAGAATTCAGATCTTCAACGGCACAGTCATCGCAAAGCACGGTGGCGGCATTTCCGAGACCTTTACGGTCAGACACATTGCCTACGGTTGCGGCGTGGAGAAAACTTTCCCGTTGCATTCCCCGAATGTTGTCAAGGTCGAAATCACCCGTGTCGGTAAGGTAAGACGCGCAAAGCTGTACTACCTGCGTGGCAAGGTCGGTAAGGCATCCAAGGTCAAGGAACAGATCAGATAAAATCCTTTTCCTACAGGGAAAACGGCATCCGTACGATTTGCGGATGCCGTTTTCTTTTTGCGCGGATTACTTGACAAACGTTGGGGAATATGCTAAGATGATTGCAGTTTCTGACAGTTCAAATGAATAAGAAATGCAGGAGGAAACAATATGTTGAAAATCGTAGGATTGACCATTAATCACGAAGTATTACCGTGTACCACCGAGGTTGACTGTCCGGTGTTCGGATGGAAACTGGAGAGCGATCGGCAGGGAATCCGGCAGAGCGCCTACCGCATTCGCATAGATCATGCAGATGGCGTTTTCGCGGATACCGGACGGGTGACCGGTGCACAGACCGCTGAGGTTTGCATGCCTGATCTGCACCTTTCATCACGCACGGATTATATCGTAACGGTCACGGTATGGGATGAAAAGGAAGAATGTGCAGTCGTTTCGATGCCGTTTTCAACAGGAATCGGTGCGGACGAATGGGCGCCGGCAAAGTGGATCCGGGCCGCGGAGGATATAGTCGGTTGGGCACCTTACCTGCGCAAAAAGTTTACCTTGGATGCTCCGGATGTCAAAAAGGCGACGCTGTATGTCAGCGGTCTCGGCTGCGGGGAGTATTATCTCAACGGTCAGCGGATCGGAGATGCCTACATAGATCCGCCGCAGACCAACTATGAGCGGGAGGTTCTTTACCGCTGTTTTGATGTGACGTCAATGCTGAAAACGCAGAATGCGCTGACCGCACTGCTGGGAGAGGGATTTTACGCGCAGAGCCGTGTCTGGTCTGTGGAGGGATTTCGGTACGGTCCGGTTTGTCTGATCGCGCGTCTTGAAATTCTGTTTGCGGACGGTACGCAGCAGACCGTTGTGACCGACGAAAGCTGGAAGTATAAGTACAGCCCGATTACCTCCAACAATCTGTATGCGGGCGAGACCTATGACTGTCGGCTGGAGACACCGGATTTTTCCGATGCGGACGGCAGTGATGCAGGATGGTGCGCATGTGAAGCGGATACAGTGCCCAAAGGGGCATTGAAGGGCTGCCATATGCCGCCGGTACGGATCATCCGGAAGGTTCCGACAGTCTCCATCCGCAATATGTCCGGGGTCAATGACGGCGCATGGTTGTTTGATTTCGGAGAAAACTTCGCGGGCATGGTGGAAATCCATATTCCGCATTCGCCGCGCGGTGCCCAGTATGTTTTGCGGTTTGCGGAAACCATCAATGACCGCGGTCAGCTTGATTTCCGTTCCATCGGTTCCTTTGCAACGCAGTGTATCCAGCAGGATATCTATATTGCCCGTGGGGATGAAGCGGGCGAGGTTTGGCACCCCCGCTTTACCTACCACGGATTCCGCTATATGGAGCTGACTGGGTATCATGATTTGCGGAAATACGGTCAGGATCCCGAACTGACCTTTGCGCTCGGATATGCGTTGTCGACCGATTTGCAGCAAGCGGGACATTTTTCCTGCGACTATGCGCCGCTCGATCGGTTCCAGGCACTTGCTTTGCGCACGTTCCGGTCCAACTACCACGGATTGCCGGAAGACTGTCCCGCACGCGAAAAATGCGGCTGGCTGGGAGATGCGCAGATCGTTTGCGACTTCGGCATTATGAATTACGACATGCAGACCGCTTATCTGCAATACCTGTCCGATTTGCGCACGCAGACCGAAGTGTACGGAACATGGACCATGATTGCGCCGGGAAAACGCGGGTGCGGTGAAGCGACACCCTTGTGGGGATGCGCACAGGTCCTGATTCCGGAGAGACTTTATCGTTATTACGGCAATACACAGGTCATACGCGACAACTGGGATCTGATGGAAGGCTGGGTGGAGCACGAACGCCTTGCCTCCGAGGATTGGTTGCGGACCGATGGACTTGGCGACTGGGATCCCGCCGGTGGCAACGGACACCCGCGCCGGATGCCGGTTGCGCATTCCTCCTCCATGATGTTTTACGAAATCTGCACGGTGATGTGCCGACTGGCGTCAGAACTGCCCGACCAGCAAAAGAAGGCTGCCTATTACGCCGACATGGCGAAAAAAATCAAAGAATCGATCATTTCCCATTACTACGACAAGGACGCACACAGTTACGGATACTGGGGATCCGACGGCGTTGCGCTGACGCTGGGGCTGTATCCGGACGGGGAGCGGCAGTTGTTGCTGCGTGCGCTGGTCGAAACAATCCGTGCCGAGGATTTTGAGATGCACACCGGTATTTATGCCAATAAGTACCTGGTTCCGCTGCTTTGCAGGGAAGGATATGGCGATGAAGCAATGGAGTTTTTGTTCGGTTTGCGTCATCCGAGCTTCGGCACCATGATGGAGGACGGCGCCACATCGGTCTGGGAAGCGCCTGATATGCAGGAAATCGATATGGACCGTACCCATGGAGTCGCATCCTACAACCATCCCATGCATACCGGGTTTGCCTATGCATTTTATACCGAGCTTGCGGGGATTTCTTCCATCACGCCCGGATTTGCCCGGTTCCGTATTGCACCGTGCCGCCTGGAACGGATAACCGCATTGCAGGCGTCCTACGAATCTCCCTTTGGACAGATTGCCGTTTCCTATCAGCGATCCGATAACGGGGAGTACCGTTACACACTGACTGTTCCTGCCGGCAGTGTGTGTGAATTCACAAAAATCGGCGAATCCGATCCGATCGTATTGCAAAGCGGGACATATTCTTTCTGACAAAAAAGTTCCAAGGCGAAAATGAAAATAACAACAAACCGGTACTGCTTTTTCGGCGTGCCGGTTTTGTTTTCGGATGCAAACGGGAAAGGACGATTTGTTAAGGCATTACCGCGTAATTCCGATGGTGCAATTTGCGCTACGTGGATTGCGCGGTGATGCCTTAAATCGCGATTTTACGTAAAAAACCTCCTGCGGTGGTTCGGCTGTTCCACCGCAGGAGGCGTTCTTTTCGGATTATTGATCCGCTTTTTTCTTTTTCTTTGCAATCAGCACCGCCGCGGTACCGACTGCACCCGTGATGACGGCGGAACCGACCGTGGCACTGCCGCAGCCGGAAGCGCTTGCCGTTCCGGTGGTTGTTTCGGCGTCCGTTGTTGTCGGGACGGTCGTTTCTGCGGAAGAAGCGGAGGAGTCGGTGGTGTCTTCATGGATGACCGTATGTTCCGCCCATGCGGCAGACAGCTCCTGTTTGCCGTTTTTACGAAGCTCTACATTGAAGTCGGACAGCGCGTCCAGCTTTTGTCCGTTGATTCCTTCTTCGGTATAATCCTGGAACTGCCATGAGGCAGCAAGCTGAATTCCCGCTTCCGTAATCCATCCTGCAACCTCACGGAACTTATCGATAGCGTCCGGTGCGCCCTCCATATCCCGCATGTCGCCGAATTCTCCGAAGAACAATGCTTTGCTTTGCGCTTTGGCGGCATCCGCATAGGCTTTGAAGTATTCAAGACTGGAAACCGTCCGATAGAACCGCTCAAATTCCAATTCATAAGCGGGGTTCTGGCTGCCGCCCGTGCCGTGCTGGAGGTGGAAACACATGGTATCCAACGGGTCGGGCGTATAAATCGCATTGATCGTATTGAATTTGGTCAGCTTGTCGATGTCCCACTTCATGGTCCACAAATGCTTGTCGTTTGCTTTTTTTGCCGCACTGAAAAGTGCGTAAGCATACGGGCGCATCTCTCCGTTTCCGGTGGTAATCATGCGGTAATTGTCGTATTTGCGGATGACCTTGCCGATTTCCGCGTAGAAATATGCAAGTTCGGTTGAGGTGTAATAATCATATCCGTCCACGTCGGTCCGCTCGGTGCCCGGATAATTCATATCCCATAAAAACTGCTTGTATTCGGGGTCACAAAGGTCGGCGTTCAGATTGTATTCGTTCCCGATTTCCCATCCCCAGACTGCAGGATGATCGGCAAAGCGGGAAACAACTGCCTCACTGTACTTTTTGGCATATTCCAGCACCGCGCTGTCTTCTTTGCCCATATCCGAGCGCTTACCGCCGACATGAAGGGCAATGGCGGGATCCCACCACATCAGAGAAACGATGACGCCCACCTGATTTTGCTCTGCGGTATCCAGGATTGATTTCATGCAGGCAAAGAGCGGTTCGGGATCCTCGTCAAAGCGTTCATAATAGTCCGGATAATAACCGCACAGCGGCAGGCGGACAAAGGGAATGTTGTGCTCCCGGATCGCGGCAAATGCGGCAACGTATGCGGGAGTCTCGCCCTCGTCGTAATAGCTGTGCGCAAACGCGCCGAAATAATTCAGCCCAAAGCCGTAAAAAGCTTTGCCTTCCAGTGTCATGGTGCCGTCTGCTTCCACATGCAGACCGTAATGCTTTTTGTTCATTTGTGTGTCCTCCTCTTCGGTTTCTGCGGACGCAAACAGGATTGCGGATGATGCGAGCAACAGCAATGCCAGCATACATGCAAACACTCTTTTCATGGATCTTTCCTCCTTAACTGATGGCTTCCGTTTTGTCTTATCATACCATAGATCATGCCGCTTGTCAAGCAGAAAAATTGCACCTTTGCCGATTGCGGGACAGTTTGTACATCCCGCGCTTCTAATCCGGACAGGTGGTGAATATACTTGTCTTGAGTCAGAGAGCAAAGGGGGGACACGCGTGGTTCGTGTGATTGAAAAAGGGCAGGTGCATGAGGCGGTTGTGCCGGAGAGCGTGGCGCGTTTTTTGCCGCCAATCCTGATACGGGAGGCGGAAAAAGCGGCTGTCAACGGCAGAATTGAGGAAATCCGCCTGCGGGCACAGCGCAAGGCTTCTGTCGTGACCGGCGGAGAAAACAGGCAACTGCCGGTTTGCATGAGTTATGGAGAGATCCGTGAGATTCTGACGGCGATGAGCGGGAAGTCCCTGTATGCATACAGTGATACAATCAACCAGGGGTACCTGTCCCTTGACGGAGGTGTCCGCGTGGGGGTGGGAGGGCGTGCGTCGTGTGAGGAAAACCGTGTGATCGGTATTTATGATATCTCTTCGCTCTGTATCCGTTTGCCGCATCGCGCGAGTGCGGTCGGCGGACAGATTGCATCCTTGCTTGTGCAGGCGGGAGGGAGTCGCGGCGTGCTGATTTATGCGCCGCCGGGCGTCGGTAAAACAACCCTTTTGCGCGGTGTTGCCACAAATCTTGCGGGGGGAGATCACCCGTTGCGTGTGGTCGTCATTGACACCCGCGGCGAATTGGGATTTGCAACCGACGGAGAAAATCTTTGTCTGGATGTCCTGTCCGGGTATCCGCGTAAGCTCGGTGTGGAAATTGCCGCACGGTGCATGAATGCGCAGGTGATGATCTGCGACGAGATCGGAGACTATGAGGAAGCCTTTGCACTGGTGGCGGCACACAATTGCGGGGTTCCGCTCGTTGCCAGTGCGCACGGCAGAACGGCACAGGAAATTTTGCGGCGGACGGGAATCCGTCTGCTACATGAGGCGAAAATATTTGCCTATTATGTGGGAATCGAACGCAACGGATCCGGTGGCTTTCGCTATCGGGTCGAAACATGGGAGAGTGCGGATGCTCTTGTTTAAAATCATCGGAACTTTATTTGTCTGCGGTGCCGGCATCGGCTTTACGGTGTTTGCCATCCGTTTTGAACGGCGCAAGTTGCAGATTCTGGATGCCTATATTGCCCTGATTTTCTATATCAAAGGTCAGATTGACAGCTGTGCGATGCCGATCGGCGAAATTCTGCGCGGCGCCGGGCGTGCGCTTGCGGAATTTCCGGCGCTTGCCGTCATTTCTCCGGATGAGGATCCGATCGACAAATCCAGTGTTTATTACCTTGACCGTGAATCATTGCGGTTGCTTCGCTCGTTTTTTTCGGAACTCGGAAGTCTTTATCGTGAAGAACAACTGCGGCGTTGTGATTATTACATCGAAGCGCTGACATCGCAGCGACAGAAACTGCACGAAATGCTTCCGGCAAGATTGCGTCTGGTCTGTACACTGGTGCTGTGTACCGCGGCAGGGATTACAATATTACTTTGGTGAAGGAAAAAGAGGAACAGCAATGGAAGTAGGAATGATACTTAAAGTGGCAGGCGTCGGACTTCTGGTATCGGTCGCAACGCAGATCCTGTCAAAATCCGGGCGTGATGAGCAGGCGATCATGGTGACGGTGGCAGGCATTATTGTGGTGCTTCTGATGCTTGTGGACGAGATCGGGGAGCTGTTTTCCAGAATCTGCACGCAGTTCGGGCTCTGACGGTATGCACGGGGATATTTTCCGTGTGTGCGGAATCGCATTGTTATGCAGTATTGCGGTACTGGTCGTGCGGCAAAGCCGTCCGGATATGGGAATCCCCGTCAGAATTGCCGGGTGCATTGCCATGGTGGCGGTGATACTCAGTGCGGTACAGCCGATTTTGGATTATGCCCGCGAATTGATGGGCGAGGGCGGAATGGCGTCATACGGGGAAGTGGCATTGCGCGCGTTAGGGATTGCGCTATTGACGCATATCTGCGCCTGTATCTGCCGTGACTGCGGGGAAAATACCATAGCGACCATGACGGAGGTCGGTGGGAAGGTTGCCATTCTGCTCCTGTGCCTGCCGCTGCTCCGGGAGATTGTACAAGGCATTTCGGAATTTATATAAAAAAGGAAGCCGGAGAGATGAAAGGAAATAGCAGAGGAATTGTTTTTTGCGCAATGGCGGTGCTGCTTTGTCTTTGGATATCCCCGACCGCATCCGCCACGGAAACGGAATATGAAGTCGCGGTGCCGGACGAATTTGCCGGAATTCTGGAACAACTCCCGCAGGAATTGCGGGAAAGTTTGCCGGACGGAATTTTCAGTAAAGACGAAAACGATTTTTCCGCCGGTGTCGGTGAAATGAGCAACCCCGCATTTCTGCTTTCCGCCGTTCTTGAAATGCTGGGAGTCAAAATACGGGAAAGCGCGGGTGCGCTTTGCGTCTGTATTGGACTGGTGCTGCTTGCCGCCGTGCTTTCTCAATTGTCGCACCTTGCGGGAGAACGTGCGGAACTGCGCTTTTGTAACCGCCTTTGCATCCTATGCGCCGTGTTAAGCGGGTCCTTCGGTGTCCTTTCCGGGGTTATCGATTATTTTTCGCAACTGACTGCTATGATTACCGCATCCATCCCCGCGATGGGAATGCTTTACGCGGTCGGCGGAAACGTCGGCGCGGCGGCGGCAAACAGTGCGACTCTGACGGCGGCACTGTCCGTGTGCGGGGCGTTTTGCGGAAAGAGCGTTGTTCCCGTGTTCGGAACCTGTTTTGCTCTGAGCATGATGACCATGATCGTGCCGGGGATTGATCTGTCCGGCTTTGTGAATCTGATCAAGAAAACCTGGATGACCGTTTTCGGATTTCTGTCCCTGCTCCTGACCGCGGCGCTGTCCATGCAGACACTGCTGGCTGCCAAAAGCGATTCTTTGGGTATGAAGAGCGCCAAATACGTTGCCGGCAACCTGATTCCCGTTCTGGGCGGAACGGTGGCGGGGACGCTGGGAACGCTGGGAGCTTCGGTCGAGCTGATCCGGTCCTCCGTCGGCATTTGCGGCATGCTTCTCCTTCTGTTGCTGTTGCTTCCGTCTCTTTTGCACATTCTGGTATTGCGTTTGGTCTATATGAGCGCAGGGGCGCTTGCCAGAACACTCGGGTGCGGCGACGAGGCGGGACTGTTCGGGGAACTGACATCTCTGTATGGCTATCTTGCCGGTACGGCGTGTGTATGCACGGTCGTGTTTTTCATTTCTTTTGCGTTGTTATGCGGTTGCGGGACTGCGTATTGACAGAGGGGAGGACGGGATGCGGGAAACGGTGATTGCGCTTTTTCTTTCGGTTCTCGGGCTGTCGATTATTTCCATGCTTGCACCGGGAGAAGGGAAAGGCATCCGGTTGGTTGTGGGATTGTGCGTCATTGTTGCGTTGCTCGTGCCCCTGAAAAATCTTGCGGCGGATTTTTCCGCAGATACCCTGCTTTCTCTGTCTCCGTATCCGGACAGGGAAAACGGGGAGGAAGAGAGTCGGTACCGGGCAGAGCTTGCGTCGGTGTTGCAGGAAGCAGGCAAGGCAGGGCTGGAATCGGAGGTGGCGTCACGGCTGTCGGCACAATTCGGGATGGACAGAGCGGATTTCAGAGTCCGCGTGGATACGGTTTCTGTCAACGGCGAACTGCGGACCGAGAAAATTGTGGTGCTGCTATCCGGCAGTGCGGTTTTCAAGGACCCGCACGCGATCAGCGCTTACGTGGAGGAATGGGTCGGATGTCAGTGCGCGGTTGCGCTGGAATCATAACGAATCGGGGAGGAAGAGAGGAAGAGAAGATGAACGGAGAAAAAGCGGGAAACGGTCAGGGAGGCGGCATCGGTAAGGGGTGGCTGTGGATTCTTGCAGGCGGATTGGTTGCGGGAGTTTTGCTTTTGGTATTCGGCGGTATGAGTACGGGAAAGAGCAAAGAAGGAAAAGAACAGCTGCCCGCGGTGAATGACGGGGAAATTCTGAGCTACCAGAGCATGTTGGAGGAAAAGGTTACGGCGCTTGTTGAGCAGGTTGCCGGTGCGGGAAAGGCGAGTGCGGCTGTTACACTGAGCGGTGGGTTTGAATACGTCTACGCACAGAATATGACCGACAAAGGGGGGAATGTTTCCAGTACATATATCTTAGTGGGGAGCGGTTCTTCCGAATCGGCGGTATACCTGCGGGTAAAAACACCGACAATTGCCGGAATCGGCATTGTTTGCGACGGCGGTGGGGACGCAGCTGTGCGCAGGGAGATTGTGGAGTTGCTGTCTGCGGCGTTCGGGCTGGGATCCAACCGGATTTATGTGACGGGAAGGGGGTAAACGGACGGTCCAAAGAAAATCAGATCAGAAAATAAAAAATCGGCATATTCCGTTGTAGCGGTCCGTATAATGTAGCGTAAACAAAATAAAAAACCGTATGGAGGTTGTGTTATGAACATGAAAAATGGATGGAACTCTTTCAAGGGATTTTTCGTTCGGTTGGGGAAAAAGAATCTGATTATTGTCGGTGCCGTGGTATTGATCGGTGCGGCGGTCTGGCTGAATTTCATTTTCTTTTCATCCGGTAACAGCAAGGGCGACGGAAACGCCTATGGTGCAAGTGCGGGAATGTCCTCCAATTACGGCACCGAACATACGACTAAGGAAGTCGGAACGGAAGCATCCGGCGCAGACGCTTCGACGGAAGCGTATTTCTCCGCAGTTCAGGTATCCCGGCAGCGCGCCAGAGATGAGGCGCTTGAAGTGCTGAACGCCGTTGTTTCCAACGAAAAGGCGGATGATGCAGTCAAAGCAAACGCACTTTCCGAAATTACCAAGATTTCGCAGGAAATGCGCAAGGAATCGGACATTGAGACCCTGATTCAGTCCAAAGGATACTCCAGATGCCTTGCCGTGATCAACGGTGACAGCGCCAATATCGTAGTTGCCTGCGAAAGCGGAAAACTGGAGAGCGCACAGCTTGCGCAGATCAATGCGATTGTGTATGAACAGGCGGGAATCGCCCCCACAAATATTACCATCAGCGCCAAGAAAGGGTAAAAATGCCCGGATACGGGGAGGAGCAGTCCTCCCCATTTTGTTTTCTCTGCATTTTTCACATTTGCCTGCAGTCGGCATACAATGTAGTGAATATTCCGGAATGCAGGAGGAACGAATATGAAAAACGAACTGGTATGTTTTGCATCTGCCAATACAAGATACGGATTTTCCGGATTTTTTGCGGAGCGTTTTGCGGATGTCGGGAAGCTTTACATTCTCAAAGGCGGACCGGGGACGGGAAAAGGACGTTTTCTGCGTGATGTCGCGACCTGTGCCCGGGCGCGCGGGTATACGGTCGAGGAGATTTTGTGCTCGTCCGACCCACTTTCCTTAGACGCAGTGGTTTTGCGCAAGGGCAATGACGCACTGGCAATTGCCGACGGTACCGCGCCGCATGTCATGGAACCGGACGTGCCGGGCGTTCGTGAGGAGCTGATCAATCTCGGCGCCTTTTGGGACAGCGACAGACTGCAAAAAGAAAAAAGCCGTATCCTGACGCTGGAGCAATACCGGCGCGCCTGTTGGAAGCGTGCCTACGATGCGCTTGCCGCCGCAGGAAAGGCGGAAGATGTGGCGGTTTCGCTCTGGGAGCCGACCGTTGAGCAATCCATGATTGATGCGCTTGCGGAGCGTTTGAGCGCCAGAATCGGAACCGGTGATGGATTTTCCGAAGAGCATTTGTTCCAGGACGGGATGGGCATGCGTGGCGTGGTTCATCTGGATGGAATCCGGAAGATGGCACAGCCGTGCGTTCTGATCCGCCGCTTTTACGGATTGGAGTACCGGTTGAACACCGCGCTGCATGCATGTGCGAGAAAGCGGGGGCACCATGTGGTGTCTGTCCACGATCCGTTTGATCCGTCAAGACTGAACGGCATTTATCTGCCGCAAAGCGGTGTCGGCTTTTTGATTGCGGAGCAGATAGATGCCGAAACGCATGCGATTGATCTGCGCAGATGTGTCCGCAGGGACGCGTGGCGTGCGGTGCGGGGGGAAGTTCGCAGCGTTTTGCGACTGCGGGACGATCTTATGCGCCTGGCACTGTCCTGTATGGCACGCGCAGGGGAGTATCATTTTGAGTTGGAGGATATTTACGGGCATGCCATGGATTTTGCGCAAAAAGAGAAGGCGTGTGAGAATTTCTGTGCGCGTGTTCTGCCGGAATGAGATTGCCCGTTCCTGACTGTTGTTTTCAGTATACCAAAACCATCTGTGTAGCGTAGCGTACAAGAACCTTCCGATAAAAAGAAAACCAAAAGCGCCGGCGCAGAAGAAACAGGTGCTCCCCCTCCTGCCGAAAGGCATTGAAGAATCCGTGCCCGCCCAATCCGCGCAAGGACCAGAAATACGGTGTTACGACCAGAACGACACTGTCCGCCGCTGCTGCCATACAGACAGCATTGGCTTTGAAAAAGGAAGAGGCGGCAAAGCCGCTTCCGCGGACGGGAAAAAAAACGGTTACATGTTTGTTTTTGACCGCAGTGCCAAGCTGTGTCCGCCGGCGACTGCCCAACAGAATGCCGCTGAGTATCGCGATTCCGGCGGTAAGCACAAAAAAGGGAAAAAAGGTCAGATAGAAAGCGCTGATCAGAAGGAACAATGCTCCTGTTTCCAATGCAGACAGGAGCATTGTTCCGACCGTAAGCAGGAAAGAAACGAAGGAAAGTCTGCGTGCGATCAGAAATCCTTTTTTCAGCAAGCGGAAGAATGCCGATGTGCGCAGACTGCCCTGTACATAGGAAAAATAATTGTTTTTTCTGTATCGTTTGTACCCGGTCGCGCCCGCAAGCAGCATTTCCTGCGCGGTCTGTTGTCGCTCTCGCTCCTGTCGGCCCTCTTTTTTTCCGAACATTGCTTTTTCCTCCGTGCGGTTTGGTTCGTTTTACCGATTCTATTGTTTAGTATGGTTGCATCGATATGGAAATATGCCAAAAATTTTTTCAAAATGCTATTGACATCAGGGCATAAAGTGTGTAGAATAGGTGTAAATGAGTGCGGAGATTTGCCGTGCTGACAGAATAGGAGGACACCCCATGAAAAAACGATTACTTTGCCTGCTCCTTGCATCTGTGATGCTTTTCGGTAGTATGATCGGTTGCGCAAATGAAAACAAACCGGATAGCACCGATTCCAAGAAGGACACACAGGCAGCCACCAACACAACCGAATCCGACACATCTGAGCAGGGTTACACCGATTCGGTACCGGAAATGAACCTGAACGGAAAAGAAATCAGCATCCTTGCCAAAAAGAAGGCAGGCGTTGAGGATGAGCTGTACAGCGAAGGAGAAAAGGGTATTCTGATCAATGACAAAGTTTATATCCGCAACCGCAATGTAGAGGATCGGCTGGGAGTAAAAATGAAGGTTGACCTTGTTGACGAGCCGCATGAGAATCTTCCGAAGGAAGTTGCTTCCGGTTCCGGTCATTTTGTAATCTCGGATTCCACCTATTTTGCCATTCAGGAAGTGATGAAGGGAAGTTACCGCAACCTGAATGAATCGCCCTATGTCGATACCGACAAGCTTTATTGGTCGCAGGGGTATAACAATATTGCATCTTACGGTGACAAGCAGTACCTTGCCACGGGATCCATTGCGCTCTCTCTGTTCCGTTACATGTTTATCACGATCTACAATAAGAAGTTGTTTGAAAACAAAGGCGTCGGCGATCTTGTTGAGGTTGTCAAAAATTATGAATGGACGCTTGAGTACCAAGAGAGTATCATTAAGGACACCTATGTGGATGTCAACAACAATGGGAAAATGGATAAGGACGATTTTTACGGATTTATTACCGGAGACATCGTCAGTGTGGACCCGTACTGCGTCGCATCCGGCATTGAGTTGATTTCTAAAGACGAATCGTCGGGCGAGTGGATTTACGATACGAGCAAACTGGAACAGATGGATGCCCTGGGAGAGGTTGTACGCCGGATCTATAAGGAGTGCAACGGTACGTACGTATTCAAGGGGGCTGAGTCTGACGATACCGGTAAGACAAACATTGTGGAAATGTTTTCAAATCAGAACGGAATGATGGCGACCGTGCAGTTATATGCACTGGAGACCAATGCCGGAAATATGGATTTCGATTACGGCATCGCTCCTATTCCCAAACTCTCCAAGGACCAGAAATTCTATGCATCCTATGTACAGGACCAGGTGACAAGTTACGGAATATCCATTGTGACCAAGGATGACGATATGGAGATGGTCAGTGCGTTCCTGGAAGCACTTGCATCCGAAAGCTACAAGATTGTCGTGGATGCATATTATAATACCGCACTTTACCGGTATCTGAAGAACCCGGAATCCAAGGAAACACTGAACATGATCTACGATTCCGTCAAATTTGATTTTGTCGGTGCATACAGCAATCTGATTACGGGATGTGTCATGCGTGACCAACTTCGCCCGATTCTTTCCGGATCGAATACAAGAGGTATTTCCTCCACAATGAAGAGATGGGAGCCGAAGGCTTCAAAGGCACTTAAAGATATCAATCAAAAGCTTGATAAACTGTCGGATTAACGGTTTTTTGACGGACCGTTTTACGGAGCCGGGGACTGAAGGGTTCCCGGCTCGTTTTTTGACCACAATTTGGCTGATAAAAGGTGTGATTTCGACATAAATTACGAAAGAAATTTCTTGTTTTGCCAAAAGTGATAGAAAAAGGACTTTACAGATGGAATATTTTGTGTTATAATAAAGACAGCCGCGAGGCGAGAATTTATCGTATAAAAGGAGATTTCAGGAATGACAAAGAAGGAATTGATCGACGCCGTCGCTGCCAAGACGGGCGTTTCAAAGAAAGATGCGGGCGCTGTTGTTGACGCGGCGCTGAATGAAATTGTAACCGCTCTCGCAAATGACGATGCGGTTCAGATTGCGGGATTCGGCACATTTGAAACACGTAAGAGAGAAGAGAGAACGGGGATCAATCCGAAGACAAAAGAGAAGATCGTTGTTCCCGCAACAACCGTTCCTGCGTTCAAGGCTGGCAAGGCTCTCAAGGATGCCGTGAAGTAAATCATATTCCGAAAATGAGAGTAGCAGAGGATCTGTTCCCGCACCGTTTGCGCTGAAAAGATCCTCTGTTGCGCTTTTACAGGGGGATTTTTTGATATGTTTGAAAAAATGGTCAGAACGCAGACTGCAAAACAGGAACGCACCTTAGAGGAGTGGCTGCGCCGGCATGACAGTGAAAATCCGTTTCCGGCGGATGTGTCTCTGACAAAAAATATTGACTACCTCGGGGACGGAAAAGCCTGCCACAGAATGGATCTGTACAGACCGGCGAACTGTGCACAACCTTTGCCGGTATTGATCAACATTCACGGCGGCGGATTTCTTCTGGGAAAAAAGGAAGTCAACCGGTTGTTTTGTGCGCAGATGTGCGGATTCGGATTTCTTGTTTGCTGTCTTGAGTATCCGCTCGTTCCGGATGTGGATATTTTTCAGGTCTTTCAGGATTTGACCGTCGGGATCAATCATGTGGCATCAGTCGCGGCGCAGTATGGCGGAGATCCGGAGCGACTGTATCTGTGCGGTGACAGTGCGGGCGCCTACCTTTGTACTTATCTTGCGGCGATGCAGAACAATTTGTCGATGGCGCAGGCTGCGCATGTAGCGCAGATCAAACCGCAAATCAAAGCGCTTGGACTGATCAGCGGAATGTTCTATACCTGCAAGCATGATCAGATCGGATTTTTTCTGCCGGATTCCGTTTATGGAAGGGGATGGCGTAAACATGCGTTTTTCCCTTATACAAATCCGGAGAATCCGGTACTTGCAGGATGTTTGCCGCCGTGTTTTCTGGTCACGGCAAAGGGAGATTTTCTGCGCCATTACAGCCGCTCCTTTGCCAAAGTCCTGCAAAAGAACGGGATAGAAACCCGCCTTCTGGATGTGGATGCCGGCAAAAAACTGCCGCACGCTTTTTCCGCCATGCTCCCGGAAACGCAGGAGGCACAGAATGCCAATCGGGACATGGCTGCATTCCTTTTGTCGCATTCCTGATTTGTGTATATTTTGTATAGAGAAGGACGTCGTTTGACCGATGTCCTTTTTTGCAGCGCAGATCGTATTGTTTACAATTACGTCATTGATTTTCCTGTCGCATGATTATATAATATTGAATGTTCTAATATTAGATTATCGGAGGATTCATATGACGGAATGGAAGATGAATGCATCCAAAATGTTTCAGAATGCCACTAAATTTTTGGAAGCTTATCACGTGGTTTTGCAGCCGATCTGCAAAGAATCCGGCTTGCCGCCCATGGCGGTGGATATTCTGCTGTTTTTTTCCAATAATCCCGACCGGGATACTGCGCGGGACGTATGTCAATGCCGCGGTTGGAAACCGGGGATTGTCTCGGTTCACATCGAGCGTCTGGTCAATGAGGGATTGCTGGAACGGCAGGAGGTTCCGGGGGACCGCCGGAAGAACAGATTGGTTTGTACGGACAAAGCACAGCCCCTGATCCGCAGGGCGCGGGTACTGCAAAAGGGTTTTGCGGAAAAACTGATGTCGGGGTTGCGTCAGGAACAGATTGCGGAATTCAGAAACTGTCTTTCCGTGATCGACCGAAATATCACGGAAATCCGGGAGAACGGCATCTCTGCGGGAGAAACGGAGGGAGAGGAAACATGTTAAAGCTCTTTAAGAACATGCGGCGCCGGGAGGTACTGATGGCGTTGCTCTGTTTTGTGCTTGTGATCGGTCAGGTTTATTTTGACCTGCGTCTGCCGGATTACATGACGGAGCTGACCACTCTGATCAAGACGACCGGAGAGACCGCCGAGATTGCGCGCGTTGGCTTCAAGATGTTGGGGTGTACCCTGATCAGCGCCGTTTTTGCGGTCGCCTGCGGTTATCTCGCCGCGAGAACCGCGTCCGGTTTCAGTTTTGCGGTGCGGGAAAAGCTGTTTTATCACGTGATGTACAGCGGAAAAGAAGAGATGCAGGAATTTTCCGTTCCCAGTCTGATTACCCGTACCACAAACGATATTACCCAGATTCAGATGATTGTCGCAATGGGAATGCAGATGGCGATCAAAGCGCCGATTATGGCGGTCTGGGCGCTGATTAAGATCCTTGGCAAGAGCTGGGAGCTGTCTGCGGTGACGGCGGGATTTGTCGTTGCAATCTGTGCAACCGTATTCTGTGTGATGTCTGTTTGTCTGCCGCGTTTCCGCATTGTCCAGAAGCTGACGGACAAAATCAACCGGGTCGCCAGGGAAAACCTGACAGGAATCAATGTTGTGCACGCTTTTAATGCGGAAGCCTATCAAAACAAAAAATTTGACGGACCGAGCAGCGAAATGATGCGGACACAGATGAAAAATCAGCGTCTGTTTGCATTGATTCAGCCGGTCATGGGATTGGGAATGAACGGTCTCGCGCTTGTGATCTATTGGCTCGGAGCGGCGCTGATCGACCGTATCCCGATGACGGATTCCGCGGCCCGCCTTGCGATGTTCAGCGATGTGATTGTATTCAGCACCTATGCCACCTATGTTGTGATGTCATTTATGATGCTGGTCATGATTTTCATGCTTTGGCCGCAGGCACAGGTTTCCGCCGAGCGGATTAACCAGGTGCTTGACAGCCAGCCGACCGTCCACGAGGGAACCATCACGGAGGGAAAAGCGTGCGGGACGCTGGAGTTCCGTCAGGTTTCCTTTCGGTATCCGCACGCTGTCGAAGATGAACTGAGCGATATTACCTTTGAAGTCAAAAAAGGTGAAACCCTTGCCGTTATCGGCGCAACGGGAAGCGGAAAGACGACACTGGTCAGCCTGATTCCGCGCTTCTATGATGTCGGTTCCGGAGAAGTGCTGGTGGACGGTGTGAACGTGAAGGATTACACCTTTGAGGCACTGTACAACAAAATCGGCTATGTCACGCAAAAAGCGGTTTTGTTTGCCGGATCTGTCCGGGATAACGTCTTTTTCGGCGAGAGTGAGGCGCCCGCGGACGACGACACGCTCCGTGAGGCAATTGCGCTTTCACAGGCGGAAGAATTTGTCTCAAAGCTGCCCGACGGAGCGGAACACCGGGTCGCACAGTTGGGCAGAAATATGTCCGGTGGGCAGAAACAGCGTCTGTCCATTGCGCGTGCGCTGGCGAGAAAACCGGAAATTCTGATTTTTGATGATTCATTTTCCGCTCTTGATTACCGCACGGATGCAATGCTGCGCGAAGGATTGACCGAAAAACTGAGCGGTACGACCAAGGTCATTGTTGCACAGCGTATCAGTACCATCCGCCATGCCGATAAAATTATTGTTCTGGATCGCGGAAAAGCAGTGGACATCGGTACGCATGAGCAACTGATGGAACGTTGCGCGGTCTACCGCGAAATTGCGACTTCGCAGTTGAGTGCGGCGGAACTTGCGTGATCATGGGGGGAATGGATATGCAAAAGAAACAGGCAAAGAGGCAGACAGGCAGGGCATTGGTTCGTTCCGCTGCCTATCTGCGTTCAGGAACGGGAGCCATTGTTGTAGCGTTGGTGCTCGCAGCGCTCAGCGCCGTTATGACCATCATGGGACCGGATAAAATCGGAGAGATCGCCACAAAAATGTCGGACGGTTTGTTTGACGGAATTGATCTCGGCGCGATTGCAAAAATCGGAATTTTTTTGGCGGTGATCTATCTTTTGAGCGCCCTGTTTGGGTTTGTCCAGCACTATATTATGGCAACCGTCACATTGAAGATGTCATACCGTATGCGCGGAGAACTGTCCGAGAAAATCAACCGGGTTCCGCAAAAGTATTTCAATTCCACGTCGCAGGGGGATATCCTCAGCCGGATTACCAATGATGTGTCCACGTTGCAGCAGGGGCTGACTAACAGCCTGCCGACCATTATCAGCGCCGTAACGCAGTTTGTGGGATGTCTGATTATGATGTTTGTGACGGAATGGCACCTGGCATTGATCTCACTCGGCGTGACGCTGATCGGAATGGTCCTGACCGTCCTGATCATGTCCAAATCGCAGAAATTCTTTGCCGCACGGCAAAAAAGTCTGGGTGAGATGAACGGATATATCGAAGAAATGTACTCCGGGCATGATGTTGTACGGATCAGCCGCGCGGAAAAGCAGGTAGAGTCCCGCTTTGATGCGCTGAACGCCGAAGTCTACCGGGCAAATTGGAAATCGCAGTTCCTTTCCGGCATCATGCAACCGCTGATGAACGTGATCGGCAACATTTCTTATGTCGCGGTTTGTGTGTTCGGTTCTGTTCTTGCGTTGAACGGGACGATTAAGTTCGGTGTCATAGTTTCTTTTATTCTCTATGTCCGGCTTTTCACCTCGCCTCTGACACAGATTGCACAGGGAATGACCAACCTCCAGACCGCATCCGCTTCCGCGCACAGAATATTTGATTTTCTGGAGAGCGAGGAAATGGAGGATGAGAGCGGCAAGAATGCCGCGGTGACGGATGTGCGCGGCGAAGTCGAATTTTCACATGTCAGATTCAGTTATCCGGATTCACCGGATAAAGTTATCATCAAGGATTTTTCCGCGCACGTCAGCCCCGGACAGAAGGTTGCCATTGTCGGACCGACCGGCGCGGGGAAAACAACCATGGTCAATCTGCTGATGCGCTTTTTTGAGATCAACAGCGGAAGCATTCGGATTGACGGCGTACCGATTGACCGGATGCGCCGGGAAAATGTGCACGAACTGTTCGGTATGGTCCTGCAGGATACCTGGCTGTTTGAGGGGACAATCCGTGAAAACCTGGTGTACAATATGAAAAAAATCACCGATGCACAACTGGAGCGTGTTTGCGCCGCATGCGGACTTGATCAGTTTGTACACGCTCTGCCGGATGGATTTGATACGGTTCTTTCGGAAAGCACCAGTATTTCCGCCGGTCAGAAGCAGTTGTTGACCATTGCGCGTGCAATGCTGCAGAACGCGCCGATGCTGATTCTGGACGAGGCAACCTCTTCGGTTGATACCAGAACGGAATTGCAGATTCAGCGTGCAATGGACGAACTGACCAAAGGAAGAACCAGTTTTGTCATTGCGCACCGTCTTTCTACCATCAAAAATGCCGACCTGATCCTGGTTTTGCGTGACGGCGACGTCATAGAAAGCGGCACGCATGAGGAACTGATGTCACAAAACGGTTTTTATTGCGAACTGTACAACAGCCAGTTTGAAAAAGCGCAGGCAGTCCCGTCCTGACCGGTCAATACAGCAAAAAATCCTCCTTCCCGTATGCGGAAGGGGGATTTTTTGCGGCAGGGCGAACTCAGTTGTAAAAAAAATGTTAAATCCGCATTGTCTATGGACAGATCACAAAAAAAGGAGTATAATAAAATGAATGTGCCGCTCATAAGTGATTTGATCGGTGATAAACCATAATGAAACAGTAATGAGGAGGAAAAGTTATGATCCTTGCCATCCTTGCCGCCGGAATGGGTTCCCGGTACGGCGGACTTAAGCAGATCGATCCAATTACGGACGACGGAGATTTTATTATTGATTTTTCCATATACGATGCCATTCAGGCGGGATTCGACCAGGTTGTCTTTATCATCAAACGTGAAAATTATGAAGCTTTTCACGAAACGGTCGGAAAGCGCGTTTCCAAATATATCAAAACCGCCTATGCTTTCCAGGATTTAGAGGATCTGCCGGAAGGGTGCAGTGTGCCTGCCGGTCGGATCAAACCGTGGGGAACCACGCATGCGGTGCTGGCTGCACGGGAGCTGCTGACCGAAAATTTTGCGGTCATCAATTCGGATGACTTTTACGGCAGGGATGCCTTTCTGAAGCTGGCGGCGCATTTGCGTCAGCCGGCAGAGTATATGCGCGGGCATTACTGCATGGTCGGATATGTGTTGCGCAATACGCTGACCGATTTCGGCACGGTTTCACGCGGCGAGTGTGTCATCGATAAAACCGGGCACCTCTGCTCGGTGACCGAGCGCAAGAAGATTGCGCGGCAGGGAAATGACGCTGTTTTTACTGACGACGGAAACGAGATTCCTTTGTCGGGGGATACGGTGGTATCCATGAACTTTTGGGGCTTCGGACCGGACGCAATTGCGCATTTTAAGAATGATTTTGATGCGTTTATGCACAGCAGTGCGGCAAAAGAATGCAAGAGCGAGTGCTTTTTGCCGGAAACGGTTGACCGTATGATGAAGGCGGGGCTGTGCGATGTGACAGTGGATGCAACCGATGCGGTATGGCATGGCGTGACCTATGCGGAAGATAAGCCGAATGTTGTTCGCTCGGTGCGTAAACTGATCGAGGCGGGCGAGTATCCCGCGCATTTGTGGGGGGAGAATCATGAAGAGTAATACAGAAATTGCGTTACGTATCGCCGGGAAGTTTGTCACCGACGGAACGCCGGTCGCGGCGGAGGAATGCTGCACCGGTCATATCAATCAGACTTTCTTTATTACCTGCGAAGGAGGTGCGTGCAGCCCGCACAGGTATGTGTTGCAGGAGATCAACACCTCTATTTTCAAGAACCCGGATGAGGTGATGGAGAATATTTACCGCGTGACCGGACATATCCGGCGGAAGTTGGCAGAGAACGGCGGGGATGCAGAGCGCGGAACGCTGTGCATTGTGGACACGGTTGCAGGCAACTGGATTTACCGTACCGACGACGGGGACGTCTTCCGGATGTACGAATTTACGGAGGGAACCGTCTGCCTGCAGAATGTGGAGTCAGCCGAGATGTTCGGAAAGGTCGGCTATGCCTTCGGACATTTTCAGCGGCAGCTTTCCGATTTTGACGCCTTGCTTCTGCACGAGAGTATTCCGCATTTTCATGATACGGTATCCCGGTTCCGGGATTTTATGACGGCAGTTTCGGAAGATCGCGCGGGGCGCGCGGAAAGCGTGAAGCCGGAGATTCAGTTTGTGCTTGACCGGGAGAAAACCTGTTCTTATATCATGGATCGGATTGCCGACGGTCGCTTGCCGCTGCGCGTTACGCATAACGACACCAAGCTGAATAATATTTTGCTGGACAAAAACACGATGGAAGGGCTTTGCGTGATCGACCTTGATACGGTGATGCCCGGTTCGGTGCTTTGCGATTTCGGAGACAGCATCCGGTTCGGTGCGTCCAGTGCGGCAGAGGATGAAACCGATCTGAATGCGGTTTACATGCGCCTTGAAATGTTTGATGCCTTTGCCGAGGGCTTTATCGGCGGATTGGACCACGCGCTGACCGAGGAGGAAATCAAGGATATGCCGATGGGAGCGTTGATTCTGACGTTGGAAACGGGAATCCGCTTTTTGACCGACTATCTGAACGGCGATACTTATTTCCGGATCCTTTACCCGCAGCATAACCTTGACCGCGCCCGCAATCAGTTCAAACTGGTGACGGATATGGAAGTCAAAATGCCGCTGATGGATGCCATCATCAAAAAATATATCTGAAATCACGGTCAAGGCATTACCGCGCAATTCCGATGGTGCAATTGCGCAGTCGAATTTTTTGTCAGACAATACAAAAATTCGCAGGTTGTAGCAGAGCTATTGACAAGGATTTTTGTGAAGTGTGACGAAAAAGACGCAAGTAAGTGTGCCTGCGCAATTTGCGCTGCGCAAATTGCGCTGCGCGGATTGCGCGGTGATGCCGTAAAATCAAAATATATCTGGATTGCAATGAGAAAACGGAGGAACCCAAAATGTCTATTCTGATTACCGGCGGTGCCGGTTTTATCGGCTCCCATACCTGCGTTGAATTACTCAACGAAGGCAATGAGCTGGTTGTTGTTGATAATTTCTGTAACAGTCATCCGGTCGTGCTTGACCGCATCCGGGAGATTACGGGAAAAGATTTTCGCTTTTACCGTGTGGATCTTTTGAATCGGGAGGCCCTTGACCGCGTGTTTGATGAAAACCCGGAGATTGACAGCTGCATTCATTTTGCCGGCTTGAAAGCCGTCGGAGAATCGGTTCACCAACCGCTGCGGTATTATCACAATAACATCACCGGTACGCTGAATCTGTGTGCTTCCATGAAGGCGCACGGGGTCAAGACCATTGTGTTCAGTTCTTCCGCAACCGTTTACGGGAAACCGGCGAGTGTGCCCATCCGGGAGGATTTTCCGACCGGCGGAACCACCAACCCTTACGGGGAAACCAAGCATATGATTGAGCGGATTCTGAGCGACCTGTGCGTGGCGGATCCGACCTTCAGCATCTCTCTTTTGCGCTATTTCAATCCGATCGGTGCGCACCGTTCCGGGATGATCGGCGAAGATCCCAACGGAATTCCGAACAACCTGCTGCCTTATGTGACGCAGGTGGCTTCCGGCAGGTTGGAAAAGCTGACGGTCTACGGCAATGACTATGCAACACACGACGGAACCGGTGTTCGCGACTATATTCACGTCGTGGATCTGGCGCAGGCGCATCTTGCGGCACTCCGTCGCGCACGCAGTGTCAAAGGGGTTGAGATTTACAATATCGGTACGGGAAAGGGATATTCCGTTTTGGATATCGTCCATGCATATGAGGCGGCAACCGGAAAGAAAGTCCCCTATGTGATCGGTCCGCGCCGGGACGGCGATATTGACGAATGCTATGCGGATCCGTCAAAGGCGGCACGCGTGCTGGGATGGCGCGCAAAATACGGGATCGAGGACATGTGCCGCGATGCAAACAACTGGCAGGAAAAAAATCCGAACGGCTACGAGAGATGACGGCGAGGTAAAGAATGGGGATTCATACTTTTTTATTCGGTCATACCTCGTCCGGTGAACCGGTCTTTGCCCGCACCGTCGGGAATCGGAACGGGATGCGCATGACGGTGCTTGATTACGGCGCAACCATTCAGTCCCTGTGTGTTCCGGACAGAAACGGTGTCATGCGCGACATCGTGTGCGGCTATGATGACGTATACGGTTACGAGAAGGATACCACTTATTGCGGGGCAATTGTCGGCAGATGGGCAAACCGGATCGGCAAAGGCGCTTTTTCCCTGGACGGTAAATCCTATACGCTTGCCTGCAACAACGGTGAAAATCATCTGCACGGGGGCAGTGTCGGATACAGCCACCGGATATGGGCTTGCAGGGAAGAGGGGGAAGATACACTCTCCTTTGCGCTGGACTCGCCGGACGGCGAGGAAGGCTATCCGGGGACCTTGCATATCACGGTGACGTACCGGCTGACAGAGGACAACGCACTTTCCATCCGTTATTTTGCACAGGCGGAATCCAAAAGCGTCATCAATCTGACCAATCATACCTACTTCAATCTGGGCGGTTTCGCATCGGGAGACGTCCTGCGTCAGCAGCTCCGTCTGGACGCAGACGCCTATCTGCGCACCGACGCAGGATTGATTCCGACAGGGGAGATTGTCTCCGTCATAGGTACGCCGTTTGATTTTACGAAAAGCAAACCGATCGGTCAGGATCTTTTTGCCGATTGTGCAGATCTGCACCTTGCGGGCGGATACGACCATTGCTTCTGTTTCCCCGATGGCGCACAATCCGAGGCAGTTTTGCGCGGCTGTGCCTATGACCCGGAAAGCGGTTGCGGACTGGAGCTTTATACGGATCAGCCGTGCGTGCAGTTGTATACGGCGAACTTCCTGAAGAAACCTGATTATCCGCTCAAAGGCGGTTATCCGCAGGCGGTGCATCACGCATTTTGCCTGGAAACCGAGCGGATGCCCGACAGTATGAACCATCCGGGCTTTACTGCGTGTACGATTAATCCCGATGCTCCGTACACACACCATACCATATACCGCTTCTTTGCCAAATAAGCGACAGAGAGAAGAGAGAGCGGAAGTTATATTGCGTTTTCCACGCCTGTGCAGTTTGCCCGGGCGTGGATTTTCTTTCGTCCCCTGCATATGTACATGCCATACTTCCATATCATGTGATGAATGAAAGGTGGTGCTGTTTATGATACGATTGAATTTTTTGCGCGTTGTTGCGCTGATCCTGTCCTTTACGCTTATGATCGGTGCTTTTTGCCTTGCGCTGTATGCATCTGAGGAGCCGCTTTTGGTGGCGCCGAATCCGGGGGCGGCAGGTACAGCCTCCGGCTTGCAGGATCAGACAAAAACGGGGAAAAACACAGGCGCAGAAGACAGCGCGCCGATGGGAGACCCCGGATTTGACCCGGATTGCAAGAGCTGCGTGCTGATGGAGGCATCGACGGGAAGAATTCTGTATGCAAAGAACGGAGAGGAAGCATTACCGCCGGCATCCGTGACCAAAATCATGACGCTGCTGTTGGTCATGGAGGCGATTGACGCCGGCAAACTGCACTGGGATGATATGATTACTGCCGGTGCGCACGCCTGCTCCATGGGCGGTTCGCAGATCTATCTGAAAGAAAACGAGCAGATGACTGCCGAGGATATGATCAAGAGCGTGGTGATTGCCTCGGCGAATGACGCGGCGGTCGCACTGGCGGAACATGTGATGGGGAGCGAAGAGGCGTTTGTCAAAGCCATGAATCGCCGGGCAGAGGAGCTCGGAATGCAGAATACCCACTTTGAGAATACGAACGGTCTGGATGATACCGCGCAGAATCACCGGATCAGTGCCAAAGACATTGCGATTATGTCCCGCGCGCTGATTTCGCACAAGCGGATTCTTACCTACAGCTCAACATGGATGGATACCGTCCGCGACGGCGCGTTCGGTCTGACGAACACCAACCGCCTGGTGCGGTTTTACAAAGGATGCAACGGACTGAAAACCGGTTCTACCTCAAAAGCCGGTTTTTGCGTGAGCGCAACCGCCGATCGGGACGGAATGACCCTGATCTGCGTCATTATGGGTGCCGAAACCCGCGACAAACGGAATGCGACTGCGGCATCTCTTTTGGACTGGGGCTTCGCTACTTACGGGCTGTACAGCGATCCGGGCGGCACAACGGACCCTGTCCGTATCCGCGGCGGTGTGACGGATTCTCTGACCGGATCTTATCCTGCGTATACCTGCGTGCTGGAAAAGGCGGAAACGGAACGGGTGCAGAAGGTGATTTCCTTGGAGGAAGGTCTTGCGGCACCCATCAAAAAAGGGGAGAAAATCGGTACGGTTTCCTATATGCTTGGGGAACAGACACTGGCAACTACGGATATTCTTGCCGATGAATCCGTGGAAAAAATCGGTTACTGGGGATTGTTTTTGCGGATGCTGGCGGATTTTTTGCTGATTTAAGCGGCAGAATTCAGAAAAAAATCCTGAAATCATCTTGAAAAGAGCAGAAAAATGAAGTATAATAAAAGCATCGAAGAAAGAAAGCAGAGGATGCAAATCTATGTCGCTGAAGCTGAATGACCGGTATCTTGCCGGATTTATTGATGCGGAAGAATATGAAAACGGAAAGCAGATGTTGCTCATCGCGCAGAAAATGCTGCGGGACCGCAACGGCGCCGGATCGGATTTTCTCGGGTGGGTGAACCTGCCGCGTGATTATGACCGGGCGGAATTTGCGCGCATAAAGGAAAGTGCACGCAGAATATGCAAAGACTGCCAGGTGTTCATCACCATCGGAATCGGCGGTTCCTATCTCGGTGCGCGTGCGGTCATTGAATTTTTGAAATCGCCGCTTTATAATAATCTGAAAAAGGACACGCCGGATATTTACTATGCCGGTTGTAATATCAGCGCCGCATCGCTTGCAGAACTGGTAGAGATCTGTGAAGGAAAAGACGTCTGCATCAATGTAATCTCAAAGTCCGGCACCACGACCGAGCCGGCGGTTGCATTTCGTGTTTTCCGCGAACTGCTTGAGAAAAAGTACGGAAAAGAGGGTGCACGCGGGCGCATTTATGTGACGACGGACCGTGCCCGCGGTACCCTGAAGACTTTTGCGGATGAGGCGGGATACGAAACATTTGTCGTGCCGGACGATGTCGGTGGGCGGTACTCGGTTCTGACGGCGGTCGGACTTCTCCCGATTGCGGTAGCCGGAATTGACATTGATGCACTGATGCAGGGCGCCGATGCGGCGCGCGCGGCATTTGATGCCGATCAGGATGTCTCCAATGACGCCTGCAGATACGCGTTAATCCGGAATATTCTGTACAGAAAGGGAAAGACAACGGAAATTCTGGTGGAATACGAGCCGTACGGCGCCATGTTCAACGAATGGTGGAAACAGCTTTACGGGGAGAGCGAAGGCAAAAACCAGCGCGGAATCTACCCTTCGTCAGTGATCTTTTCTACGGATCTTCACTCCCTGGGACAGTATATCCAACAAGGACGGCGTAACCTGTTTGAAACGGTGATTGATGTGAAACAGGACGATGTGACGTTCCCGGTTCCGTACGATCCTGCCAATATCGACGGATTGAATTTTCTTTCGGGAATGGATCTGAACGCCGTGAAAAAAACCGCTATGCAGGGAACCCTGCTTGCGCACGTCGACGGCGGCGTGCCCAATGTCGTTCTGGAGCTTGCGGACAGAACGCCGGCGTCCGTCGGATATATGATTTACTTCTTTGAGTATGCCTGTGCCGTTTCCGGATATCTGCTCGGTGTCAATCCGTTTGACCAGCCCGGCGTGGAGGCTTACAAAAAGAACATGTTTGCCCTGCTTGGAAAGCCTGGCTATGAGGACAGACGCGAAGAATTGCAGAAGCGTCTCTCATAAGGGAAGAATTTTACAAAACCCCCTTGACCGCATGGGATTTTTGCGGTATAATAAACGTGAATGAAACAACCCGGAGGTTCAAATTATGCTGAAATTATTGATCGGTGTCAAAGGCACCGGAAAAACCAAAGTCCTGATTCAGATGGTCAACAACGCACTTGATGTAACACATGGTGATGTGGTTTGTATTGAAAAGGGTGTAAAGCTGCGCTACGATGTCAAGCCGCAGTGCCGCCTGATCAATACCAATGAGTACCTTGTCTTTGATGCAAGCACCCTGTACGGTTTCATCGCAGGTATCCTTGCAAGCAACCACGATATCACAGACCTCTTTGTGGATTCCGCGCTGAAGATCTGTGAAAACGAAATGGCTGCATTTGAAAAGCTGCTTCTGGATGTCGATGAGCTGTCCACCAAACTGAATGTCAATGTGGTTATGACCTCCTCGATTCCGACCGAGGAAGCAAGCGACATCGTTAAAAAGTACATCTGACAGATTGTGAAACACAAAAATCCCGCCACATTCGGACGGGATTTTTGTGTTTGGATACGGATCAAGGCAAGAGGCAAAAAGAAAGGGGACGAATGGAATGGAAGAGGCTGTTTTGAAGGGATACAGAATCGTCAGATATGAATTTATAAATCAAATGCCACAGGGAAGCGCGATGAAAATGGGCGCAAAATACAACTATAATGTAAAATATACACCCAACAATACCTGCCGGGCGGAGCTCGGCGTGGAGATGGCGGACAAGGAACATCCGGAGTCCTTTTGCGTGCGCGCAACCATCCTCGGTTTTTTTGATGTGGACGGCTCCGAGGAAAAGGAAAAGCTGCATGTTGCAACTTTTCGCGCGCTTTTCCCGGTATTGCGCGCGACTGTTTCCGTGATGACCTCTGCTGCAGGGGTGCCGCCCGTTCTGATACCGCAGATTCACATTGAGGATCAGGATATTTACCGCTTTGAGGTAAATCCGGGCATGAGCGGGAAATAGCAGATTATCCGATTATCTGATTGCAATCAGATGCAGATCCCATGCGGGGATATACGGTGTCCTGCGCAGGTAGAGGCGATATGCCGGCTGCAACTCGTGCAGCAAAAGGGGAAGATCAAACAAATCCTCGCTTCGGTGATAGGCTGACACCCAAAGTGCGGGTGCCTTGTCGGCAATCGTTTGCCTGGTTCCGATCAGTGCCTCATGCTCCGCTCCTTCCACGTCGTATTTGATGAAATCCACATCGCGGTCGCGCAGAAAATGATCCGGTGGCTCTACCGCAATGGCGGTTGTGCGCCGGATGCGTCCTTTGATGTCGGCAGAGGCGTTTTCCAGAATGGATGCGTTGCGGTTTCCGCTGTCATCAAAAGTGAGCGTATCCGGTTTCGACCACGCACCGCACTGCAGGGGAATCACGCGGCAACGGGTCTCGCTTTCAGCGTATGCCTGCAGTTTTGCGAAAGAACGACGGTCCGGCTCCCATGCGTATGCCGTTTGCAGTGAAGGCGCCGCGGTCAGAAGCTCACGTACCGTGTCGCCGTTGTAGGCGCCAAGATCCAGATAGGAAGAGAAGTGTTCCGCACGCAAAAGATCCCTATAGATGGTTTGCCGGGTCTGATCGGTTACGGTCAGAAAACGCAGATTTCCGGTCAGTTTGAACCGGATCATGTCTGCAAACAGATGTTTGGAAATGTCATCTGTCATCAATTCATATGCGGATTGAAGCCGGTCGAAATTTTGTCGGCAGAATGTCATATCGAACAGTGTATCGCCAAATACCGGAACATCCGGTGCGTAGAGCTCGCATTCCTTGCCAACCTGTCGGATTTTGTCCATGACATCCGGCAAAAAGGAGCCAAACGAAAGCAGCGCAACAAATCCGCTGTCCCTGTATTTGTCTTTTGCCTCCGAAAAGGACAGTACACGCCTGCCGTGAAACAGTTGCCCCCTGACAAAGCCGTCGCTTGCAAAGCAATCGCAGATATCAATCCCTTTGCGTTCACAGGTGGCAATGATTTTGTCTGCGCCGTTTCCCATACCGTACAGCAGAACCGACTTTTGACAGGATCTGAGAGATTCCCACAAATCGTTCGTAACCGTTCCGTTTTCTTGTACGGAAGAAAACAGGAAGTTTTCGGAAAATTCCATTTTTTATCGCCTTTCTATTGACTTTTTCCGCGCAGTATGCTATAATGAACCCTACAAGTGCAAAGATTGTCGGAATAAATGTAAGAATTATGTGGATTACATATTTGTGATGCTTTATTGTATCATA
>ERZ809074.889-NODE-889-length-42411-cov-12.854212_pt1 | contig 42411 bp, 34 predicted proteins | sample MGYA00520795_ERZ809074 | MGnify/ENA primary metagenome ERZ809074 (study PRJEB31570, sample SAMEA3212989) | Homo sapiens | biome: human-gut; feature: human gut; material: fecal | place: Sweden | collected 2011 ...
ACCGCGACTGCGGCGAAGAGGGCCTGAAGCGCATTGCCATGGGCGACTGCGCTGTCAACATCGACTACACCGATACCGTGGACAAGGCTACCGGCGAGGTCAAGGTCTCTGCTTCCGCAAAGCTGGCTGAGGTGGCCATCGAGACCGCCAAGACCGCAAAGCTGTTCGGCATCGATCCGAAAGTGGCTGTCCTGAGCTTCTCCACCAAGGGCTCCGGCAAGGGCGGTACCGTTGCTCTGAGCCACGATGCAGTCATCAAGGCTCAGGAGATGGACCCCGAGCTGGCGGTGGACGGCGAGCTGCAGTTTGACGCTGCCGTTGCTCCCGAGGTCGCTCAGGTCAAGTGCAAGGGCAGCAAGGTCGCTGGCCAGGCCAACACCTTTATCTTCCCCTGCATCGAGGCCGGCAACATCGGCTATAAGATCGCACAGCGTCTGGGCGGCTATGCTGCTTACGGCCCCATCCTGCAGGGCCTGAACGCTCCCATCAACGACCTGTCCCGCGGCTGCAACGCGGACGAGGTCTACAAGATGAGCCTGATCACTGCCTGCCAGTCCTGATTGATTACCTGCTAGACGGATATCAGAGCCCCGCCGGAGTTTTTTCCGGCGGGGCTCTTTTGCTGCCCTCTTGCAATCTGCCCCAAAGTATGATACAATAACCATGCACATCAAAGATGTGTCATGTCGGACAGCGCCTGCTGCGTGGTTCGGCATACGGATGCGGGCCCTGTACGATGGGGCCGCTGTGAACCAGGTCAGGTGGGGAACCAAGCAGCCTTAAGCGGCGCGCCCCGTGCGTTTCAGTCAGCCTGCATCCGTATGCCGAGTTACGCAAGGCGGGGGTCAAACCCCGTCAGCGCTGTCCGATTTTTTATTGTCAAAGGAGGAGAGCCGGATGTATCGCGCGTTGTACCGCAAGTGGAGACCCCAGCGGTTTGAGGATGTGGTGGCCCAGCACGGCACGGTGACCGCGCTGCGCAACCAGGTGGCCGCCGGGCGCGTTGGCCACGCCTACCTGTTTACAGGCGTGCGCGGCACGGGCAAGACCACCTGCGCCAAGATCTTTGCCAAGGCGGTCAACTGCCTCAACCCCCACGACGGCGACCCCTGCTGCCAGTGCTCCATCTGCCGCGGCATCGACGACGGCAGCATCCTGGACGTGGTGGAGATGGACGCGGCCTCCAACAACGGCGTGGACGATATCCGCGGCCTGCGGGATGAGACGGCCTACACCCCCAGCGAGTGCCGGTATAAAGTATATATCATCGACGAGGTGCACATGCTCTCGACGGCGGCGTTCAACGCCCTGCTCAAAACGCTGGAGGAGCCGCCCGCCCACGTCATCTTCATCCTGGCCACGACCGAGATCCAGAAAGTGCCGGAGACCATCCTTTCCCGCTGCCAGCGGTATGATTTTGCCCGCATCGTCCCGGAGGACATTGCCCGGCGGGTGGAGTACATCGCCGGGGAGGAGCACCTGCAGCTGACCACCGAGGGCGCGGAGCTTATCTCCCGCCTGGCGGATGGTGCCATGCGCGATGCGCTGTCCATCCTGGACACCTGCGCGGGTGTGACCTCCCAGATCGACGCCAGCGTTGTCCGCAAGATGGCGGGCGTGACCGACAGGAGCTACCTGTTCCGCATCTCGGACGCCATTGCCGCCCAGGATGGCGCCACGGCGCTGGCCTGTCTGGCCCAGCTGCGGCAGCAGGACTCGGTGGACATCAAGCGGCTGACGGATGAGCTCATTGCCCACTACCGGGCCCTGATGCTGGCGGCCCTGCCCGGCGGGCAGGCGCTGCTGACCGGTGTCTCGCCCGAGGAAGAAGCCCTCTATCTGCAAAAAGGCCCGGCGCTGGGCCAGCGGGAACCCATCCGGGCCATCCGGCTGCTGGGCAACGCGCTGGAGCACATGGCCCGCGGCAGCGACCAGCGCATTGAGCTGGAACTGGCACTGGTCAATCTGGCAGAGCCGCTGCAGCCCGTGGCGCAGCCGATACAGGCCGTTCCGGCCCATGCCTCTGCCGCCCCTGCTCCGGAAGCCCCCCGGCCCTTTGCGGCCGCACAGGCCCAGCCGCAACCCTTTGTGAGCGCCCCTGCGGCCCCGGTGCAGCAGGCTCCGGCCGCCCCGGCCCCGGTGGTTACTGCCCCCGCCGCCCCGCAGGAGCCTGCCCCGGCCCCTGCCGTACAGGAGGAAGCCCCTCCCATCCCCGAAGAGCCGCCGGTGCAGGAGAGCGCCGCCGCCCTCCCGTGGGAAGAGCCCGCGCCGCCCATGCCGCTGGCTGAACCGGTTCCGGAACCGCCCGCAACGCCTGCCCCGGCTCCCATGCCGCAGCAGCCGAAAGCGGACTGCGCGGCAGATCCCGCCCTTGACCGGCCCCGCAAGGTGGCGGCTGCCGGCATCAATCCCTTTGACAAATGGAGCGAGGTCATCCATCTGTTACAGGAAAAAGACCCCATGCTCTATACCTACCTGAAAAAGTCCAAGGCTTACTTTGATGGTACCCGGGTGCTGATCGACGGCGGTAAGACGTTCCGCGATTTCATCCGGGCCAACAAGGACAGCCAGAAGCTCATCAAAAAGCTGATCGCCCAGGTGTCCGGTGTGGCAGTGCCCATCGGCCCCTATGAGCCCAAAGCGGCAGGGAAGACCGTCTCCAATGCGGAGGAGTCCCTGCACAAGCTGGAGCAGTTGGGGCTCGATGTCTCCATTGAGGATACCGATCGCAAGAAAAAAGCATAAAATAACATTTTAAAGGAGAAATGATCATGAAAGCAAGAATGCCCGCAGGCTTTGGCCGCCCCGATGTGAACGCCCTGATGCGTCAGGCTCAGAAGATGCAGGAGGATATGAAGGCGAAGCAGGCCGAGCTGGAAGCTGCCGAGTACACCGGCAGCGCCTCCGGTGAGATGGTCACCGTCAAGATGAATGGCAAGCACGAGGTGCTGTCCATCAAGATCAAGCCCGAGGCCGTGGACCCGGACGACATTGAGATGCTGGAAGACCTGGTGGCGGCTGCCATCAACGCCACGGTCAAGCAGGTGGACGAGACCGCGGAAGCCGAGATGGGCAAGCTGACCGGCGGCATGAACATCCCCGGCCTCTGATCCGGGAGGGAACGCAATGGGTTACAATGCAGCCCCGCTGGAAAAGCTGATCGAAGAGTTCAGCAAGTTCCCGGGGATTGGCCGCAAGGGTGCCACCCGGATGGCCTATCAGGTGCTGAGCATGTCGGATGCGGACGCCGCCGCCCTGGCGGGTGCCATCCAGAACGCCCACACCAAGCTCCATCGCTGCCGCGTCTGCCAGAACTACACCGAGGCAGAGCTCTGCCCCATCTGCGCCAGCGCCAAGCGGGACCGCTCGGTCATCTGCGTGGTGGAGACCCCCCGGGACGTGCAGGCCTTTGAGCGCACCCGGGAATACCACGGCCTGTATCATGTCCTGCACGGCCTCATCAGCCCTATGGACGGCATCGGCGTGGAGCAGCTCAGCGTCAAGGAGCTGCTGGCCCGCCTGGGCGACGGCACAGTGAAAGAGGTCATCATGGCCATGAACCCCACCGTGGAGGGCGAGGCCACCGCCATGTACCTGGCCAAGCTCATCAAGCCCATGGGCATCAAGACCACTCGCCTGGCCTACGGCCTGCCGGTGGGCGCCAGCCTGGAGTACACCGATGAGACCACCCTGTACCGGGCCCTCTCTGGCCGCGGGGAACTGTAAGGCACAGAAAATTTGGGAAAGTGTTACACTTTCTTCAAAATCCGCCCTTGCAAAACCGTGGGAATATGATATACTACAAAAACGAAGCCAGACCAGAAGAAAGGAGGCGCACCCATGGCACCGACGAAAGAACGTCCGGCAACCAAGACCATTGCCACCAACCGTGAGGCGCGCCACGAGTATTTTGTGATGGAAGCGCTGGAGACCGGCGTGGAGCTCAAGGGCACCGAGGTCAAGAGCTTACGGGCCGGAGGCGTCAACCTGAAAGACAGCTGGGTCGATATCGAAGACGGCGAGCTGCTGGTCAAGGGAATGCACATCACTCCCTACGACCACGGCAACATCTTCAATCAGGACCCTCTGCGGGTGCGGCGTCTGCTGGCCCACAAGACCGAGATCCGGCGTCTGCACCAGCAGTGCAAGCTGCAGGGCTATACTCTCGTTCCCCTTTCTCTCTACTTCAAGCATGGCCGCGTCAAGATGGAAGTCGGCCTGTGCAAGGGCAAAAAGCTCTACGACAAGCGTGCCGACGCCGCCAAGCGCGACGCCAAGCGTTCCATCGACCGGGCTGTGAAGTCCAACGGCAAATTCTACTAGATCTCTTTCAGGCAGCATTCCTGCCCTGAGAACACCAAGCTTTCTGCGCATGGCAACATGCGTTTTATGGGGGCGTAAAGGTTTCGACGGGGGGAGCGAGGCCTGGGCAGCGGGTAGCAGTGGGGGAACTGCTCTAAACTCCTCCAAAAAATTAACTGACAACAATAATTATCAGTTGCTCGCAGCCTGAGTGCTGCGCGTTCCGCCCACTCTTGTGTCGTGTGGGGCCGGGGCGTCCTTTAGACACAGCACCTGAACGGACTTAAGCTTTGCGGACCGGCAGGAACTCATGAAGCTACCAAAGCGTTAGCCTGACGATCGGCGTGACGCGGCGGGAATGTTGTAGATCGCCTGCACCCGGAGATACCTGCGCTGAACTCTTTTCGGACATGGGTTCGACTCCCATCGCCTCCACCAACAGCAGCCAGAAATTAACATAGATGTGTTAATTTCTGGCTGTATTTCTTTGAAAAAATGTAACCGGTTACATTTTAGGTTACATTTCGTTTTTGAAATTGCGAGCGTATTTTATCTTGCTTCTGGACAGTATCGGATGCGCTTGCTTTTATTTTTGCGGCAGATATACACGGCACCACAAATCGACAGAAAGTCATAGTGTTCGCCCTTTGTAGTTTAAAATGCCATTATCGTCCTATAAAGGAACTAATATGTAAAGCGATACACTCTTGACAATAGAGGATATATCCACTATACTGTATATGGGATAAATCCACTATTCAAAGGGAGTGCAGCCGTGCAGGAATATGAAATTGAATTCTACGATAAAGCCGATGGCTCCGAGCCAGCCAAAGAGTTTATCCTAAGTCTGGATAAGAAAATGCAAGCCAAAGTTTTGCGTACCGTTGTGTTGCTCCGTGAGGAGGGACCATTTTTAAGGGAACCGTATTCCAAAGCACTGGATGATGGGATTTTTGAAATTCGTACCAAGTTTGGGTCGGATATTACCCGCGTGCTGTATTTCTTCGTGGTTGGTAAAAAGGTGATCCTCACAAATGGATTTATCAAAAAGACCCAGAAAACACCTGCTTCAGAGATCACACTGGCAAAACAATATCGCGCAGATTATCTTGCCCGAAAGGAGAATTCCAAATGACAAACTTCAACGATTTTTTGAATGAGCAGATGAAAGACCCTGAATTCAAGGCCGAATGGGACGCACTTGACCCGGAATTTTCCGTGATTGAAGCCATGCTCAAGGCCCGCAAAGAAAGCGGTTTGACCCAGAAGCAACTTTCGGAGCGCACGGGTATTGCACAGACCGACATCAGCAAACTGGAACGCGGCAATGCAAACCCATCTCTTCGTACCTTGCAGCGGCTTGCTGCCGGGATGGGAATGAAGGTTAAAATTGAATTTGTTCCTGCATCTGCAAAATGATTTAGTGATGGATGCGTTTCGGTAAAATAGGAAGCACAATAGTGACGCTATGCAGCGATATTTTCAAGCACGCGTTCGTCCGGCATTGCAGTCCGTCCACCAAATGAAAAAATCCCTCTGAGCATTTGCTCAGGGGGATTTTTTCATCTGGCGGCCAACGGGGAAAATCTGCCCGGCTGCCCGGGTTTGGCAGTTGAAATCCCACTGCCGCAGTGGTAAAATTCTTCCAGTAAGTTTTTTTGCAAGAAACAAACTTTTGTCTTTGAACAGCCCGCTCTCCACACAGCGGACGAGGAGAAGAGAAGATGGAGATATTATTGACAGGCTATACGGCGTTTCTGACCCAGGAGTGGATCGAAACGGCGTTCCCTGACGACCATGTGCTGACCACCCACACCAAGAGCGAAGCACTGCTGGACACCCGGGTGAAGACCGTCACCCTGGACGGCAAGCAGCTGCTGGCCCAGATCAACGAGACCTACCAGTTTGACCGCATCGTCTATTTTTCAGAGTACCTGCTGCCCCACGGCGAGCAGGAGGGCGAGCTGGACCGGCTGCGCTGGGTGCTGCAGGCCTGCCGTGAGCGGGAAGTGCAGCTGCTGTACTTTTCGGGCCCGATGGCCGCTCTGACGCCCCCCTCCGGCAAATCGCTGCTGGCAAACGCGGCGGAGGAGCTCTGCTTCCATTATGCCAAGACCAGCAAAATTCAGGTCAAGGTGTTCCGGCTGCCTTATCTCTACGCCGTCTCAGAGAGCGGCACGGAGCAGTTTGCCCGCCTGTTTAAGCAGATGCCCACCGGCACGGTGCAGATGGATGAGCAGGCGGCCCAGCCCCTGCTTGCCCTCTGCATGGAGGAACTGGCCGACCTGACCGCCCGGGTGTTTGATACCTGGACGCCGGAGCCGGAGCGGTTCCTGCTGCCGCAGGTGTTCGACGCCACCCAGCGGCAGGTGGGCGAGGTGCTGCAAAAGCTGCAGCCAGGGCTGGAAGTGTGCTACGGCGCCGACACCCTCCAGACGTACCCCACCGACGACCACACGGTCCGCCGCCGGTACGGCTGGTTCCAGCGGTACAGTCTGCTGGACGACCTGCCCGCCATCTACAAGCTCTGGCAGGCCCGCCAGACCGAAAAAAAGAGCATCGTCCACCGCGCCATGGACAAACTCCGCCAGAGCACCCGGCTGCTCCGCATCGTGGAGATATTAGCCGCATGGCTCCTCTCGGAAGTGCTGGTACGGGCCACCGGCACCGACGCCCAGTTCCAGATGATCGATTTCCGGCTGATGTTCGTCATGCTCATCGGCACGGTGTACGGCCTCAACGCGGGTGTGCTGGCTGCCGTGCTGGCCTCCGTCTCGCTGGCGGCAGGGTATCTGCGGCAGGGGACAACCCTGATGCTGCTGTTCTATGAGCCCTCCAACTGGCTGGCGTTCATCGTCTACTTTGTGGTGGGCGCCTCCTGCGGCTATGTGCAGCTGCGCAACACCGAGGCCGCCCGCTTTGTGCGGGAGGAAAACAACCTCCTGCGCGACCGGCTCCGGTTTACCCAGCGGCTGTATCAGGATACTTTGGAAGACAAACAGATGTTCCGCCGCCAGATCTTAGGCCGCCGGGACAGTTTTGGCAAAATTTATACCGTGACCCAGCAGCTGGATATGCTGCAGCCGCAGGAAATTTACCGCAAGACCGTCCAGGTGATGGAGGACGTGCTGGAAAACCACAGCCTGACCATCTATCGGCTGGAACAAAACCACACCTTTGCCCGCCTGACCGCCGCCAGCGCCGGGCTGGAGCCTGCCCCGGCCCATTCCATCGAGGTGGCCCGGCGGCTGGATGTCCTCCGGGGCATTGAGCAGGAGGGTCTGTGGGTGAACCGGGAGCTCAGGCCCGGCCTGCCCATGTACGCGGCAGGCGTGCGGCAGAACGGCACCCTCGTGGTGCTCATTGGTCTGCGGACGGCCACCGAGGAGCAGATGACTCTCTATTACCAGAACCTGTTCCGCATCCTCTGCGGGCTGGTGGAAACAGCGCTGGTGCGTGCCTTTGAGTACGAGAACGCCGTGCGGGAGAGCTGGTATCTGCCCGGTACCTGCCTGCTGCGGCCTGCCGTGTTTGCGCAGAAGCTGGAATCCGCCTGCACCTTGCAGGAAGATAAAATGGCTCACCACCTGCTGTTGCGGGTGACGGGCGAGTTCAAGAACCAGGCCGACCTCAACGCCCGGGTGGAGCGCTCCATCCGCAGCACCGATGTGGCCGGCGTGGGCTCGGACAACGCGATCTACCTGCTGATGAATCAGGCGGAGGAAGCAAACCTGCCTCTGCTGACCAAGCGCATGGGAGAGAAAGGTCTGCATGTCACCTCCGTGCCGCTGGACGAGCAGCTGCGGCTGGTGAGCGCCGCCAAACAGGAGGTGTAGTGAGATGGGGAGCGGATTCTGGTTTGGTCTGCTGTTTTTGGTGCTGCATCTGGCTCTGTGCGGGGCCCTCTGGCTGCTGGCCCGCTCCCGGGCGCTGGAAGTGGAGGGGTATTTCCTCCCGGTGGCGCTGCTGGTGCCGGTGTGGGGGCCTTTGTGCGTGGTGCTGCTCCACACCTCCCACCGGCTCACGGGCGGGCAGCTGCTCGACCAGACATTGGAGAAACTGCGCATCAACGAAGAAATCTACAAAAATATCCTCGTGGCGGAAAACGAGGAGGAAGATACCGTCGTCCCGCTGGAAGAGGCCCTGCTGGTGAACAGCCCCGCCCAGAAGCGGAAGCTCATCCTCTCGGTGCTCACGGACGACCCCGCAGGTTACTACGACCTGCTGCAGCAGGCCCGGATGGACGACGACAGCGAGGTGGTACACTATGCCTCCACTGCACTGGCGCAAATTTCCAAAGAGGCCGACCTGAAGCTCCAGCAGCAGGAGCAGCGCTATGCCGCCGCCCCCGGCGACGCCAAGGTGCTGGAAGAATACTGCGATTATCTGGAAAGCTATCTGGACGGCGGCTTTGTGCAGGGCAAGGCGGCGGAGATTCAGCGCCACCAGCTGGAGCAGCTGCTCAAAAAGCGGCTGGATGCCCTGGGACGCCGCAGCTACACGCTGGAATGCAAGCTGGCAGCAGCCCAGCTGGCCCTTGCCGAGTACGACCGGGCCGAGGCCACGCTGGGCGCGCTGACGGCCCGCTGGCCCCAGCGGGAAACGCCCTGGCTGCTCCACCTGCGGATGGCGGCTGCCCTGCGGGATGGTGCGGCCATCCAGAAAACACTGCATGACATCGAGGAAAAGGAGGTCTACCTCAGCGCAAAGGGCCGCGAGACGGTGCGGTTCTGGCAGGGGAAGAACGCGTGATGAAACACAAATTGCATTCCTGGCTGGATGCGTTCCGCTGGCGGAAACTGCTCCTCATCTGGGCCGTGTTTCTGGCCATGGCGGCCATCCTGTTTGCGGAGCGCAGCGGCATCCGGTACGCCTCCACCCAATTTAAAATTGATTATCTCCCTCGCACGGAGGTCAAGCCCGCCTCCATCGCCATGTTCGGCCAACCCGTCACCTGCCTGCTGCTCTACGACTCCGGGCAGGAGGGTACCGACCAGGTCAAGGAGCAGTTCGACCAGATCCTGCTGGACATGAAAGTGGGTACCCAGGCGGTAGACGTGCACACCACGGCCCTGACCAGCCTGCCGGAGTTCAGCCAGTATCAGACCGTGGTGGTCCTCATGAGCAACCTGGACGCCCTGGGCAAGCGCCTCATCGACCTGATGAACTGGGTGCAGAACGGCGGAAGTGTGCTCTTCGCCATGACACCGGACAAAACGACATATTTCGATGCAATTTCACAAAAGCTGGGTGTCCAGTCCTCTGCATGGGAGTATAAGATGGTGGAAAGCATCGTCCCATCGGAAGACTTTATGCTGGGCGGCGGGCAGCGGTATGAGCTCAGCGACCCGTTCGAGTCTGCCCTCAGTGTCAGCCTCCGGGAGGATGCCACCGTGTATGCCCGCACCGGGGACAAGGGCGTCCCGCTGGTGTGGGAGCATTCCAGCGGCTCCGGCCGGGTGGTGGTGGATAACATCGGCATCTATGATAAGGTGCTGCGGGGCGTGTACGCGGCCTCCTACAGCCTGCTGTGCGACGCCACGGCCTACCCCGTCATCAACGGGGCGGTGTTCTACCTGGACGATTTCCCCTCCCCGGTGCCGGGCGGCGATGGTACCTATATCCGCCGGGATTACAGCATGAGCATTGCGGACTTTTACTCCAAAGTCTGGTGGCCGGACCTGATGAAGCTGGCCCAGAAATACTCCATCCGCTTTACCGGCGTCATGATCGAAAACTACGAGGATGACACGGTGGATGCCCCTACCCGCCAGCCGGACACTCAGCAGTTCCGCTATTTTGGCAGCCTGCTGCTGCGGCAGGGCGGGGAAGTGGGCTACCACGGCTACAACCACCAGCCGCTGGTGCTGCCCGATACCGATTATAAAGACCTCTACAGCTACCGCCAGTGGCCCGGCGAGGACGCCATCGTGGCCGCTATGGACGAGCTGATCGCGTTCCAGAAGACCGTGCTGCCCCATACGAATGGCAGCGTTTATGTGCCGCCCTCCAACATCCTCTCCGCTGCCGGGCGGCAGGTGCTGGGCAGCAAAGTGCCGCAGATCCGCACCATTGCCAGCACCTATTTTGAGGATGACACGGACCTGCCCTATGTGCAGGAGTTCGGTGTGGCCAGCGACGGCATGGTGGAACAGCCCCGCATCGTCTCTGGCGGCATGGTGGGGGATACCTACATGCGGCTGGCTGCCATGAGCGAGCTGAACATGCACTACGTCAGCACCCACTTCATGCACCCGGACGACCTGCTGGACGTGGACCGCGGCGCGGAAGAGGGCTGGGAGGTGTACAAGGGCGGCTTTGAGGATTACCTCAAATGGCTCTCCGCCGCTGCTCCCGACCTGCGCAAGCAGACCGGCACCGAGTGTGCCGGTGCGATCCAGCGGTACAGCCAGCTCACCGTCACCACCGAGAGCACCCCCACGGAGTGGACGCTCACCCTCGGCAATTTTGTGGACGAGGGGTGGCTGTTCTTCCGGGCCAATGAGGGCACCCCCGGCCGGGTGACGGGCGGCGAGCTCACCCACCTGACGGGGAACCTCTACCTGCTCAAAGCCAACGCCGACACCATCCACATTGAAAAGAAAGGGGCGTGAGACCATGCGCATTTGTCTGGTGCTGGAGGGCTCCTACCCCTATGTCCACGGCGGCGTGTCCACCTGGATGCACGCTTATATCCAGGCCATGCCCCGGCAGGAGTTCTCCCTCTGGGTCATCGGGGCCAAGGCTGAAGACCGGGGCAAGTTTGTGTATGAGCTGCCTCCCAACGTGAAAGAGGTGGAGGAAGTCTTTCTGGACGATGCCCTCCACCTCCATGGCGAGCAGCAGCCGGTGCTCTTTCATGAGGCCGAGCGCGCCGCCCTGCGGGAGCTGGTGCGGCTGGGCCACCCGGACTGGGACGTGCTGTTCCGCCTGTTTCAGGAAAAAGGCGTCCACCCGCTCTCCTTTTTGCAGAGCCGGGATTTCATGGAGCTGTTCACCGATATCTGCCTCAAGGAGTACCCCTATGTGGCCTATGCCGACGCGTTCCACACCATGCGCTCCATGCTGCTGCCGGTGCTCTATCTGCTCACGGGCCGGGTGCCCAAAGCGGATGTCTACCACGCCATCTCCACGGGCTACGGCGGCCTGCTGGCCTGCCTGGGCGGCAGTTTAAATCACGCCCCCGTCCTCCTCACCGAGCATGGAATCTACACCCGGGAGCGGGAGGAGGAGATTATCCGGGCCGAGTGGGTGGTGCCCTCGTTCAAGAGCCGCTGGATCCGGTTCTTCTATATGCTGTCAGAAGAGATCTACCGGCGGGCGTTCCGGGTCAGCAGCCTGTTCTACAACGCCCGCCGCACCCAGATCGAGATGGGCTGCGACGGGGCCAAGTGCATCGTCATCCCCAACGGCGTCCAGTACCAGCGGTTCTGCGATATCCCGCTGAAAAAAGAGGACGGCTGGGTGGACATCGGCGCGGTGGTGCGTCTGGCCCCCATCAAGGACGTCAAGACCATGATCTACGCCTTCTTTGAGCTGGCCTCCCGGGTACCCAACGTCCGTCTCCACATCATGGGCGGTGTGGACGATGAGGGTTACGCCAACGAGTGCTATGCGCTGGTGGAGCAATTGCAGATCAAAAATCTGCTCTTCACCGGCCGTGTGGACGTGGTGCAGTATATGCAGAAACTGGATTTCACCATCCTCACCAGCATCTCGGAGGGGCAGCCACTCTCGGTGCTGGAATCCATGGCGGCCCGCCGCCCCTGCGTGACCACCGAGGTGGGCTGCTGCCGGGAGCTGCTGGAGGGCGCTCCCGGGGACACCTTTGGCATTGCGGGCTACTGCGTGCCGCCCATGTACCGCCAGGGCCTGGCCGACGCCATGGAAAAGATGTGCGCCAGCCGTGCCCGCCGGGAGGAGATGGGCCGCATTGGACAGAGACGAGTGGACGCCTACTTCCACCACGAGCAGATGCTGGCCAACTACCAGAAAATGTACGACGAAACCGCAAAAGAATATCACTTGGAGTAACACATGGCAGGAATTGGATTTGAACTGAAAAAGCTGTTCCGCCGCAAAGGCCTGTTTGCCTCCCTGCGGGCCTACGGGTACGCGGGCATCATCTGCACCGGGCCCATGCTGCTGGGCGTGGCGCTCCAGATGGGCATCCTGCTGCTCTGCGGCTGGGTAGGGGCGGAGCGAGCCCAGCAGGACTTACTCGTCTGCATGATCACCTATACGCTGCTGTTCTCCCTTACCGTCACCAGCTTTTTCTCCATGCCGGTGACGCGCTACCTGGCCGATATGCTCTACGAGGAGCGGGAGCAGGCCATCCTGCCCTCGTTCTGGGGCTCTTCCAGCCTGATGCTGGTGCTGGGGTGCAGCCTGTACGGGCTGTTCCTCCTTGTCTCCGGGGCCACCCTGCTGCAGGGGCTGCTCTGCCTGTGGCTCTTCGCGGAGATGATCGTGAACTGGAACGGCATGAGCTACCTCACGGCCATCAAGGATTACCGGGGCATCCTCTGCTCGTTTTTAGCGGCCATCGGGCTGGCGTTCGGGCTGGGGCTGGTACTGGTGGTCCTGCTGGGCTTCCCGGTGCTGGAGGGGATGCTCTTTGCCGTGGCCATGGGCTACGGCCTGATGATGGTCTGGGACGTGGTGCTGCTCTACCGCTATTTCCCCCAGAGCGATGAAAGCCCTTGGACGTTTCTGAAATGGGTGGATGAATTCCTGCCTCTGGCGTTCACCGGCCTGTGCACCAACATTGGTCTGTTTGCCCACCTCGTCATCTGCTGGGTGGGGCCGGTGGGCGTGCAGGTCAAGGGCCTGTTCTACGGGGCACCCTATTACGATGTCCCGGCCCTCATCGCCTTTTTGACCATCCTCATCACCAGCATCAACTTTGTGGTGTCGGTGGAGGTCAACTTCTACCCCAAGTACCGGGATTACTACAGCCTCTTCAACGATGGCGGCGTTGTGGGCGACATCGTCACCGCCGAGGAGGAGATGCTGGCCGTCCTCAACCGGGAGCTCCGGTTCACGGCCCTCAAGCAGCTCTTTGTTACGGCGGCGGTCCTCTCGCTGGAGGGGACGCTGCTGGACTTGCTGCCCCTGGGCTTCAACGACCTGATGCACGGCTATTTCCGCACCCTCTGCGTGGGGTACGGCCTCTACGCCGTGGGCAACACCATCCTGATGATTTTGCTCTACTTCACGGACTACCGCGGCGCGGTCACGGCCGCCGCCGTGTTTGCGGTGTCCGCCAGCGGATTCACGGCCCTGTCCATGGCGTTCAACACCGCGTTCTACGGCTTCGGCTTCCTCATCGGGGCCGCGCTGTTCTATCTGGTCACGCTGCTCCGGCTGGACGCCTTTACGGCCAACCTGCCGTATCGGGTCCTGGGCCAGCAGCCCATCGTGGCCGAGACCAGGGCCGGGCGGTTCACCCGGCTGGGCCTGTTTCTGGAAACCAGATCGGCAGCGCGTGCAAAACACGCCGCCGGAGAGGAGAGGGAAGATGAATAAAAATGCTTTGATCCCCCGGCGCAAAGTGCTGGGGCTGGGTGTGGCGCTGGCCGGGCTCTGTGCGGGCTGCGCCGTGCTGCCCGATGCCGGCAGTGCGGAAAGCGCCGCCCGCTCCGGGGCGGCCTCTGCCAGTGCCAGCACCGGTGCTGAGGAAAAGGCACCGCGGACCGAGCTCAACAGCGTCCACCTGCGGGACAACCCGGAGCTCTACACCGTTTACGACGACAGCGGCGTGGTGACCATGTACCTGACCGTGAGCCGGGGCAACGACAGCGAGAACACCAACCACAGCTGGGCCCAGATCAACCACTACTCCGCCTACGATTACGCGGCCATGGGCGTGCCCCGCTATCAGGTCAACGCCCTTTTGCAGGTGGGCGACGAGAACGGCCCCCTGCCTGGGGAGCTGGGCTATGGGGTAGAGGCCCCCAACGCCACGGTGCAGATCCGCGGACAGACCTCCAGCCGCTATACACAGAAAAACTATAAGATCGAACTCAAAAAGAACAAGGGAAGCTGGCGGGGCCAGCGCACCATCGCCCTCAACAAGCACATGGGCGAGGGCCTGCGCTTCCGCAACAAAATGGCCTACGACCTCATCAAGGGCATCGACCAGATGATGGGCCTGCGGACCCAATTTGTCCATCTTTATGTGAAAGATCTGACCGACAGCGATACCGGTGCCTTTGTGGACTACGGCCTGTACACCCAGGTGGAGCAGCTGAATAAAACGGCCCTGAAAGCCCACGGGCTGGACTCCACGGGCCAGCTGTACAAGATCAACTCCTTTGAGTTCCACCGGAATGAAGATATTATCCGCCTCACGACGGACCCTGCCTATGACCAGACGGCCTTTGAGCAGCTCATGGAGATCAAGGGCAACAGCGACCACTCCAAGCTCATTGAGATGCTGGACGTCCTCAACGATGAATCTTCCTCCATGGATGAGGAAGTGTTTGCCCGGTATTTTGACCCCGAGAATATTGCCTACTGGCTGGCGTTCCAACTGTTGACGGGCAACACCGATACCCAGAGCCGGAATGTTTACCTCTACAGTCCCCAGAACTCCGACTGCTGGTATCTGCTGGACTGGGACAACGACGGTATGCTCCGCCGCAAGGAGCGGGAGATCATCCAGTTCTCGGATTCCGAGAGCTGGGAGCGGGGCGTGAGCAATTACTGGGGCAATGTGCTGTTCCGCCGCTGCCTCCAGACCGAGAGCTTCCGCCAGCTGCTGGACACCGCCATGGACGAGCTCTATGCCTACATGAACCAGGACCGCATTGAGTCCATGCTGGCGCACTACCGCAGCGTTACCGAGGAATATGTCTGGCAAATGCCGGATCGGCTCTATGTTCCCATCACCCATGAGCAATATGAGGAGGTGCTGGAAAGCATCTGGCCCGAGATCGACGAAGACTACGATTATTACTGGGAGAGCTACCACAACCCTATGCCGTTCTATATCGGCACGCCTTCTCTTCAGAATGGAGTGCTCCAACTCAGCTGGGACACCTCTTATGATTTCAATGCCGAGGACATCTCCTACACCGTGGAGCTGGCCCGGGATTATCAGTTCCGGCAGATGGTCTACCGGGAAGAACACGTCGTCCTGCCCCTGACCCAGACGGCCGCCCCCGCCGCGGGCCAGTATTTCATCCGGGTGCGGGCCACCAACGCCTCTGGCTACACCCAGGACGCCTTTGATTATTATGTCATCGACAGCGGCAAGGTGTATGGCGTCAAGTGCTTCTACATCCAGCCGGACGGTACCGTGGTGGAGGATACCTATGAAGAATGATGCCGCACTCTGGCAGCGGGGCATGGAGTGGGGCAAAGAGCTGCTGGCCCCGCCGCCCCGCAGCCATGCCGAGGCTTACCGCCACGAGCTGAAGTACCTCATCTCCTACGCCGACAAGGCCGAGCTGGCCGTGCGGATGGCCCCGGTGCTCCACCTGGACCCTCACGCGAAGCGGGGTGGGTACTTCATCCGCAGCCTCTACTTTGACGATTACTGGAACACCGCCTACGCGGAGAAAGACGCGGGCGTCCTCCTGCGCAAGAAGTACCGCGTCCGCGTCTACAATTGCAGCGACAGGAGCATCAAGCTGGAGCGGAAGAAAAAGTTCGGCAGCTGGATCTACAAAGAAGCCGCCCCTCTGACCCGGGCGGAGTTTGAGCGGATCCTGGCCGGGGACTATGACTTTTTGCTCCACAGCCCCCACCGCCTGTGTCAGGAGTTCTATACCGAGTGTGTCAGCAATGTCCTCCGGCCCCGGGTCATCGTGGATTACGACCGGGAACCCTGGATTTTAGATGCCGGCACCGTGCGGGTTACGTTCGACATGGGCGTCCGGGCCGCCGTGGGCAGCTGGGACATCTTTGACCCCACGCTGCCCACCCTGCCGGTGCTGGAGCCGGGCAAGCTGGTGCTGGAAGTCAAGTTCACCGAGTTTCTGCCCCAGATCGTGCGGGATCTCCTCCCGCCCCGGGCGCAGGAGCTGACCGCCGTCTCTAAATATGTGCTGTGCTGCGATAAAACTGCCTACCAGCATGGCTTTACCTACTGGAACGAACCCTGAGGGAAAGGAATCAAATCGCTTTATGAGCACAAAAGACTTTATCAAGAAATCCGTCCTGAACGCCTTTACCCAGTACGACGCGCCCAAGCTGGCCGTGGCGCTGCTGGCGGCGCTGGCGCTGGGCATCCTCATCTATCTGGTCTACCGTAAGTTCTACACGGGCGTGGTCTACTCCCGCAGCTTTGCCGTCACGCTGGTGGGCATGTGCGTGCTTACCTGCATGGTCACGCTGGCCATCAGCACCAACGTGGTCATCTCCCTTGGTATGGTGGGTGCGTTGTCCATCGTCCGCTTCCGCACTGCCGTCAAGGACCCGCTGGACCTGCTCTACCTGTTCTGGTCCATCACCACGGGCATCACGGCAGGCGCGGGCATGTACGCGCTGGGGCTGGTCACGGCTGTTGTCATGATCGGCATGATCTACCTCTTCTCCCACTGGCAGGCCAAAGGCCGGGTGTACATCGCCGTGATCCACTATGCGGGCACGGAGGCCGGGGACAACATCGTCCGGGCGCTGGGCCGCATCAAGTTCGTCGTCAAATCCAAGACCATGCGGGGCGAGAACACCGAGATGGCCGTAGAGGTCTTCTGCAATGACCCCAACGTGGAGTTTGCAGACCGCGTCCGGGCGGTGGAAGGAGTGCAGGATGTCACACTCATCCAGTACAACGGGGAGTATCATGGCTGAATGGGCCAGCCTGCTGGCCGCAGGGCTCTTCCTGCTGGGAATGGGAGGCTCTATGCTGAAAAACGCCGCGACACAGCAGACCAGGATTTACACGCCGGACGAAAGCGCGTTCCCCAACGCGCAGATCGGCTATGCCCCCATGACCGACAGCGCCTATGCCCAGGATTCCCTCCTGCGGTATGTGGAGCTGCGCTGGCGGGAGGTGGAGCCCCAGGAGGGCGTTTACGCCTGGGATTCTCTGGACGCCCAATACGGCTTTAGTGACCTGCGGGCCCGGGGCATCCATCTGGTGGTCCGCTTCGTCTGCGATGTGCCGGGGCAGGAGAGCCACATGGACATCCCGGACTGGCTCTACGCCCAGACCGGCGATGGCAGCTGGTACAGCACCGATTACGGCAAGGGCTATTCCCCGGATTACAGCAATGCTACGTTCCGGGCCGCCCACCGCCGGGTGCTTGCCGCCCTGGGTGAGCACTTTGGCACCGACGGCTTTGTCACTTATGTGGAGCTGGGGAGCCTGGGCCACTGGGGCGAGTGGCACATCAAGACCGGGGAGGGGCTGGTCCCCATGCCCGGCGAGGCCATCCGGGACGAATACGTCGCGGACTATGAGGCCGCGTTCCCCACGGCAAAGCTGCTCATGCGGCGGCCATTCAATATCACGGCGGCCCACGGCCTGGGCGTCTACAACGATATGACCGGCCACGGGAAAGACACCGCCGAGTGGCTGGGCTGGCTGCAGAACGGCGGCTGGTACGGCGAGGAACCGAATGCGCTTGCCCCCATGCCCGCGTTCTGGCAAAGTGCCCCCGTGGGCGGCGAGTTCACCAGCTCCATCCCCATGAAGACGATGCTCCGCAGCCAGCTCTCCCAGACCGTGGAACTGGTGCAGCAGTCCCACATGAGCTTCCTCGGCCCCAAGGTGGCGGAGGAAACGTACCGCGGCGGATACAATGCGGTGCTCAAAAACCTGGGCTACTGCCTCCGGGTCACTCAGCTCACCCTCACCCCGGGCCCGGGCGGCACCACGGTCACTCTTGCCATGAGAAATGACGGAAACGCGCCGTTCTACTGGGACTGGAGCACGAACCTGTATCTGGAAGACGCGGCAGGAAATACCCTGCGCACCCTCCCGCTGGCTATGAGCCTGCCGGAGCTTCTGCCCGGGCAGGAGCAGACGGTCTCCGTCACGCTGGAGGGGGTGCGGCTCTCCTTCTCCGGGAAAAACGGCGGCCAGAGGCTCACCCTCGGCATCGTGGACCCCATGACCGGCCGCGACGCCGTCCGCTTCGCCATGAAGACCAAAATCCGCAACGGCCGGGCGGTGCTCATTTGATTTCCCATCCGCGATATGCTACAATAAAAGGCACTACAACACGCCGCAAGGGGGAACCACCATGGACGCAAAACGGATATGCCCGTACTGTATGCAGGAGCTGGACGCACCGGAACCGGTCTGCCCTCACTGCGGGCGGAGCCTGACCGGACGCAACCCGTCGGGCAGCCTCCCGGTGGGCACCGTGCTGGCAGGGCGGTACACCGTGGGCGAGATCCAGAGCATCGACGGTGAGGGCATCCTTTACCGGGGCGTGGAGAACAAAGGCCGCTTCCGGGTCACCGTCAAGGAGTATATGCCCCTGACGTTGGCCGCCGAGCGGGGCCGGGACTGCCATTTACGCCCCAAACCCGGCAGCGAGGTGCTGTTCAAGACCACCCGGATGGATTTTGCGGACCTCTACCACGCCATCCAGCGCATCACCCCGGCCAACGGCCTGGAAGCCGTGCTGGACGTGTTTGAAGAGAACAATACCGTCTACGCCGTGATGGAGAACCCCGGCGGACGGCCCCTGCAGAAATGGCTGGAAGATCACCCCGGCCCCGTGGAGCCTGCCGCCGCCTGTGCCATGCTGCAGCCCGTGTTTGAGGGCGTGGCGGCCATGCACGAGGTGGGGCTGGTGCACCGGGGCATCTGTCCGGCCAACATCCGGGTGCTGGACAATGGCCGTGCCCGGCTGACGGGCTACGCCACCGTGGGCCTGCGCACGGCCGGAAGCGGCCTCCACGAGCAGCTGTACGAGGGCTTCTCGGCCCCGGAGCAATACTCTACCGCCGAGTTTGAGGGCCGCTATACCGATGAATACAGCCTTGCCGCCGTCTTTTATCGGATGGTCTGCGGCCTGAGCCCGGTGCCCGCCGCCCAGCGGCTGGTGTCGGACTCCAACCCCAAAGCCCGCACCGTCAACCCGGCCCTGCCGGTCTACCTCTCAGACGTTTTGCAGTACGGCCTGCGGCTCAAGCCGGTGGAGCGCATCCAGACCGTGCCTCAGCTGTTCAAGGCTCTGTCCTCTCAGGAGTACACCCAGGAGCTGGCCCGCACCATGAAGCCCGAGACCGCCCCGGCGGCAAAAGACCCCGGGGATGACACCCACCTGCTCAGCCTGCGCAACCTGCTGGCGGCCATCCTGATCTTGCTGGCTGTGCTCACCCTGCTCGCGGTCTGGGGCTTTGTGAGTACCCACCTGCCGGAACAGGGGGCTTCGTCCGTCACCACGCCCGAGAGCGTGCCGGAGGAGCCCAGCATCACCGAGCCCGCCAATCTGGTGCCCGATTTCGTGGGGCTGGATTATGACGCTCAGGTGCGGAACAACCGCAGCTATGTGGGCGATTATCTCTTCTATGTCACGCTGGAATACAGCGACACCGTGGCCGAGGGCAAGATCATCCGGCAGGAGCCCGCGGCAGGGGAGCTGCTGGAAGAGGGCGGCACCATCAGCCTGGTGGTAAGCAAGGGCCCCGAGATGATCGAGATGCCCAACGTCATCGGCTTTACCCAGGAGGGAGCCGTGAAAGAGCTGGAGAGCAGGGGCCTGGTGCCCAGCTGCTTCATGGTGGTCAACGACGGCTCCTATGCGTCGGGATGCGTCGTTTCCTGCAGCGCCGAAGCGGGTACCAGCGTGGAGGCCGGGAGCGTCATCGTGGTGTATATTGCCGCGGACCCCAGCGTGGAGAATGTCCCGGCCACCCCGGAGCAGCCCGCCGCCTCCGATAACACCGCCCCCGCCGACGGCAGCGGGGAAGCCCCCGCCGACTCCCTTGAATACGACACGGACTGAGTAAAATACGGAAAAGTGAAAGAGCGAAAAGAGGCAATCATTCCATGAACTCCGCAGAGCATTACACCACGCGCTATCTGGAAACGGACGACCTGGATCAGTATAACGCCCTGCTCCGCTACACCTTTCAGGTGACGGAGGAGGAACTGACGGCTACAGGCTGGAAAGACGATGAGATCAAGCAGTCCAAATTCCCAGTGCTGGAACGCGCCGATGTGCTGGGCTGTTTTGACGGCGATACCCTCGTCTCCCAGTTCGCGGTCTACCCGCTGAAAATGAACATCTACGATGAAGTCTACCACGTCGGCTTCGTCACCAGTGTCTGCACCTACCCGGAGTACACCGGGCAGGGCATTATGAAAAAGTTGATGATCCAGGGCCTGACCCGGATGTATGAGGAGGGCAAGACGTTTGCGCTGCTCTACCCCTACTCCATCCCGCTGTATCATCACCTCGGGTGGGAAATCGTCTCCAATAAAATTTCGTTCAACATCAAGGACCGGCAGATCCCCACCAAAGTCCAGGCCCCGGGCTATGTCCGCCGGGTAGCGTGGGATAACACCGATTTCCATGAGCTCCATTCCCACTTTGCCTCCGTCACCCACGGGTGCCTGTTCCGCAATAACTTGGCCTGGGAGGAATACTGGCGCTGGGATGAGGACGACACCAACGTGGCCATCTACTACAACATGAAAGATAAGCCCTGCGGCTATATGGTCTACCTCATCAAGAACGATATCATGCATATCAAGGAGATGATCTACCTCAACCGCGAGGCACAGAAAGGCCTGTGGGAGTATATCCACGCCCACGACTCCATGATCGACGAGGTGCATGGCAATACTTACTTTAGTGAACCCATCGCCTTCGAGATGGACGATGGCGACATCAAGGAGAGCATCCGCCCCTACGCGATGGGCCGCATCGTGGATGTGGAGAGCTTTTTGGAAGATTACCCCTGCGACCCCGATGGCGGCGAGCTCTGCATCGACCTGGAAATCGAGGACACCCTGCTGCCCTGGAATAACCGGACGTTCACCGTCCGCTTTGCCGATGGTCACTGCAAGGTAGTGAATGCCCCGGCGGAGTATAAACTGAAAATGGGCATCGGTACCCTGTCCACCCTGTTGCTGGGTTATAAGACCGCCGACCGTCTCTATGAGCTGGAGCGCATCGAGGGCAGGGAAGAGGCCGCCGAGCGCCTGGACGACGTGCTCTTCCACAAAATTCCGTATATTTCGGATTACATTTGATTTTTACGCGGTATCATAAAAAGAAAAAACTTCCGAACTGGAACGGTCACGTTCCGGCATTCGGAAGTTTTTTCGTAAGGGGAAACCTCTCAGTCGCCTGCGGCGACAGCTCCCCTGGCAGGGGAGCCCTTGGCAAAGAGGGAAAGTTCAGGAGCACGCGGGGAGTTTCTCTGAGGACCGTCCGCTGGGGTGGGACCCTGTTGCCGCAGGCAATAGGGCGGGCGATGGAATGGCCCGTCTCGTGTCCGAAGAGAAAGCTCCCTAAGTGCGATTTACAACAATTTCATCGCCACGGCTTCACTGGTGCGGTCCTGTGCCGTGTTGGCGGTCTCGGGGTCGTCCATCATGTAGCGCAGCAGCAGCACCTCGCCGACGTAGAGCACCGCCACCTTGATGGGGATGCTGCCGGAGTCCAGCGGGCTCTCCTGCGCCCCGCACAGCAGCACTACATCCGCCAATGCCGCGCCGGGGGAGTCCTCGTAGTGGGTCAGTAAAATGATTTTGGCTCCGGCGTCCTTGGCCGTGCGCAAGGTCTCCATCATGTCGCGGGTGGCACCGGAGTAGGAAACAAAGAGCACCACGTCCTCCGGGCCCATCAGGCTGGCTGTCAGTAATTGCAAATGACTGTCGCCCGCCGTCCGGAACTTGGTGGAAAGGCTGGAAAAGCGGGCGCAGATGTCGTTGGCCAGCAACATGCTGCCGCCCTGCCCTAAACAGAATACCTGCTTTGCCGCCCGCATCAGGTTGGCCGCTTCGTCCACAGCCTCGGTGGAAAGGGCGTTCTGGGTGCCGTTGATGGCTGTCATAAAAAGGGCGTGGGCATGGTCGCAGAGGGTGGCCGTGGTGGCCCCGGGCTGCAGCTCCTGATGGTTGACCATGCTGCCAGTGGCGTTGGCCTGGGCCAGGGCAATGCGCATCTCGTGGTAGCCCTCAAAGCCCAGTGCCCGGCAGAAGCGGAAGACCGTGGCCTCGGCCACATTGCACTCCTTGGCGAGGGAAGAGATGGAGAGGTACTGCGCTTCGTCGGCGTGCTGGAGCAGATAATCCGCTACCGCCCGGCCGGACTTGGTCAGCTCGTCCTGCCGCTGGTGCAGCAGATCCCAAAAGTTGATCGACATGATTTGATTACTCCTTATAAAGCAGGGGAGCCGGGCTCCCGCTGCACTGTTCTTACACCTGTTCCATAAAAAGTATAAAAGAATTCCGCCCGGTTTACAAGTGGGGCTTTGCCCACAAATGCGCCTGGTTTTCTGTGCAGAGCATCCAAAAATTTGTGAAAAGTGATACTTATTCCTGAAAAAGTCTTTCAAATTGGCTGAAAAATAATTTTCATACCCCGTGAACGAGATGAAACTGAAATGGTTACAAAATAAAAACAATTGGGGACAAAACTGGACAAAATGCTAAAAAACAGGATGTATCCCAGAAAGTTGTGCGAGATGCACAAGAAAATAATTTTTTAATTAGACAAGCGGCTAATGGACAAAATGAAAATTATTTTCTATAATAAGGCCAATGAACAACGGCCCGCCGCACGAGGGGCCGCACCGTGATAAAATAAGGAGAAACTGTTATGAAAAAAAGTATCTCTCGCCGCTCTTTCCTGAAAGCCGTTGGCGCGCTCAGCGCGGCAGGCGCTCTGGCCGCATGCGGCGGTTCTTCTACCAGCACAGCTGCTTCCACCGCTTCTTCCGCTGCCCCGGCTGCCTCTTCCGAGGCTTCCGGCAGCGCCGCCGCCAACATCAAGCTGTGGACATACCCCATCGGCGGCTGGGGCAAGGATGAGACCGTTCAGGAGATCATCGCCAGCTTCAACGCCAAGTACCCCGATATCAAGGTCACCGTGGAGTATCTGGATTACACCAATGGCGACGACCAGGTCAACACCGCCATCGAGGGCGGCAGCGCGCCCGACCTCATCATGGAAGGCCCCGAGCGTCTGGTGGCCAACTGGGGCGCCAAGGGCGTCATGGCTCCGCTGAACGACCTGTGGACCGACGATGCCAAGAAAGACATCTATGAGTCTGTGGAATCCGCCTGCAAGAACGACGCCGGTGATTACTACGAGTATCCCCTGTGCATGACCGCACACTGCATGGCTGTCAACATGACCAAAGTGAAGGAAGTGGGCGCGGACAAGTACATCAACACCGATACCCACACCTGGAGCACCGATGACTTCCTGGCTACCGTGGATGCCCTGTACAAGGGCGGCTACGAGAACGTGGCAGCCATCTACTGCAGCGGCCAGGGCGGCGACCAGGGCACCCGCGCCATCATCAACAACATGTACGGCGGCACCTTTACCGATGCGGCCCACACCAAGTACACCGCGGATTCCGCTGAGAACATCAAGGCCATCCAGGCTCTGCACGACGCCGACGGCATCAACTTTGACGCTTCCATCAACGGCGGCGAAGAGATCACCCTCTTCCGCAACGGCACCCTGCAGATGGCGTTCTGCTGGAACATTGCCCAGCAGCTCAACACCGACAACAACGACGCCGGCCTGACCAACAGCGGCGATGAGATCTTCCCCATGGCATTCCCCACCGCAAGCGGCGACCCGAAGCTCTGCGGCGGTATCTGGGGCTTTGGCATCTTCAATAACGGCGATGACGCCAAGATCGAAGCAGCCAAGACCTTTATCGACTTCATCGCGGCCGACCCCGATCAGGTGGGTGCAAGCGTTCTGGCTTCCACTTACTTCCCGGTCCGTGCAAGCGTGGGCGACATCTACGCCGGCAACGAGATCATGAGCGAGTATAGCAAGTTCATGAACTACCTGGGCGATTACTACCAGATCACCCCGGGCTGGGCAACCGCCCGTACCGAGTGGTGGAACATGCTCCAGCGTGTTGGCACCGGTGAGGATGTGACCACTGCCGTCAAGACGTTCTGCGACAACGCCAATGCAGCCGCTGCTGCCGAGGCATAACGAGCCTGCCTGAGGGCAGATCAAGGTAAACTTTGTGCCCCTCCCTCGAACATCCCGGCGAGGGAGGGGCATTTTGTGTAAGAAACCGGTGCACATGCCGGAAAGAAAGGTTTGGTGATTTTTTTGGCAGCAAAGACTGTAAAGATCGAAGAGCCAAAACGCAGCAGCGCACTGGTCCGGCAGGAGACCATTGCCTCCTACCTGTTCCTGTTGCCCAGCCTGATCTTCTTCCTGGGGTTCGTCATCTATCCCATGGTGCTCTGCGTGGTCACAAGCTTCTTTGACTCCACCATGAACCGTGCCGATGTTTTCGTGGGCCTGGCAAACTATAAAGAACTGTTCAGTGACCCCATCTTCATTGGCGCGCTCAAAAATACGTTCATCATCGTCATCGTCTCGGTGCCCGTCACCTGCGCGTTCTCGCTGTGGGTGTCCTCCGCCATCGTAGATCTGCCGGAGTGGGCCACCAGCCTCTTCCGCTGCGTGTTCTACCTGCCGGTGGTCACCGGCTCCGTGGCCGTTACCGTGGTGTGGAAGTGGATGTACAACAACTACTACGGCATCTTCAACTACCTGGGCAAAGCCGTCGGCCTCATTGATAAGAACATCAACTGGCTGGGCGATGAAAAATACGCCCTGGGCTGCATCATCCTCATCCTGCTCACCACCTCGGTGGGCCAGCCCATCGTCCTGTACGTCTCCGCCCTGGGCAACGTCGATCAGTCCATCGTGGAAGCGGCGGAGGTGGACGGCGCGAACGATTTCCAGGCGTTCTGGAAGATCAAGTGGCCCGCCATCATGCCCACCACCCTGTACATCCTGGTCATCACCACCATCAACTCCTTCCAGTGCTTTGCGCTGATCCAGCTGCTGACTTCCGGCGGCCCCAACCACAGCACCGATACCATCATGTACTACATCTACTACACCGCGTTCAAGCTCTACCGCTACGGCTACGGCAACGCCATGGGCGTGGTGCTGGCGGTCATCATTGCCATCCTGTCGGCGGTCCAGTTCAAGCTGGGCAACCAGGATAATTAAAGGAGGTGCCGGAAATGAGTGCAACTGCAAAAAAGCAAAAGCCCTTAAAGCGTCACCCCAGCAAACTCAAGCGGATGAGCGCCTACATGATCCTTGCCATCATCCTCATCAGCATCATGGCGGTGCTGTTCGCGTTCCCGCTGTACTGGATCATCACCGGCTCGTTCAAAACGGGCGCGGCCATCAACTCCACCACCCCGGAGTGGTGGCCCAGTGAGTGGGTGCTCACCAACTACCAGAAACTGTTTGCGGGCAAAAGCGCTCCGCTGTGGCAGCTGGCCGTGCCGTTCGGCAGCCGTTTCAGTGCCGACGGCGAGCCTGTCTACTTCTCGGTCGGCCCCACCGTCCCGGCGGCCATCCGCTGGATGGTCAACACCGTCTTCATGGCGGTCGTCTCCATGATCCTCACCTGTGCAACGGCTGCCATGGCAGGCTATGCGCTGGCCAAGAAGCGCTTCGTGGGCCGCAAGCTGCTGTTTACCCTCATCGTCTGCGCCATGGCTCTGCCCAAGCAGGTCATCCTGATCCCCCTGCTGCGCGAGATGAGCTCCCTCAACCTGTATAATACCATCTGGGCGGTCATTTTCCCCATCGTCGGCTGGCCGTTCGGCGTCTTCCTGATGAAGCAGTTCAGTGAGGGCATCCCCACCGAGATGCTGGAAGCGGCCCGCATCGATGGTGCCAGCGAGGCCAAGACCTTTATCAGCATCGTGCTGCCCATGGTCAAGCCGGGCATCGGCGCGCTGGCCATCTTCACGTTCATCAACAGCTGGAACGACTACTTCATGCAGCTGATCATGCTGTCCAGCACCAGCAACCTGACCATCTCGCTGGGCATTGCCAAGCTGCAGGCGGAAAACAGCACCGACTTCGGCCTGATCATGGCCGGTGCCGCGCTGGCCGCTGTGCCCATCATCATCATCTTCCTCATCTTCCAGAAATACTTTACCAAGGGCATCGCAATGGGTGCCGTTAAGGGCTAAAGTTGCGACCACTGCCAGCGGCAGAAACAGGGAGCAACTTTTGGCGCCGCGGTCTGCAGGATGCAAGGCCCATTCAAGGGCCGAAGCAGACGCAGGGCACCGCAAGAGGGCGCTGAAACCGTTAACCAAATGAGAAACGTTTGAAGCTTTAAGGAGCGAATAGTATGAAAGACTTAACCAAATACTGCGGCGTCATCCCCGCGTTCTATGCCTGCTATGATGCAGAGGGCAATATTTCCACGGAGGGCGCGAAAGCCCTGACCCGCCACCTGATCGCCAAGGGTGTCAAGGGCGTCTATGTGGGCGGCTCCTCCGGTGAGTGCATCTACCAGCACCCCGATGAGCGCAAGAAGCTGCTGGAAGCTGTCATGAGCGAGGCCAAAGGGAAGATCACCGTCATTGCCCATGTCGGCTGCAACAATACCGCCGACAGCGTGGAGCTGGCAGCCCATGCCGAGAGCGTGGGCGTGGACGCCATTGCTTCCATCCCGCCCATCTACTTCCACCTGCCGGAGTATGCCATTGCCAAGTATTGGAATGACATGTCCGCTGCCGCCCCCCACACGGATTTCGTCATCTATAACATCCCCCAGCTGGCAGGCACCGGCCTGACCATGAGCCTGCTGCATGAGATGCTCAAGAACCCCAACGTCGTCGCCGTCAAGAACAGCTCCATGCCCACCCAGGACATCCAGATGTTCAAGGATGCCGGCATCGCCGCCCGGGGCGAGGGCAGCTTCGTGGTCTTCAACGGGCCGGATGAGCAGTTCGTCTCCGGCCGCGTCATTGGTGCCGACGGCGGCATCGGCGGCACTTACGCCGTGATGCCCGAGTTGTATCTGGCCATGAACGACCACATCAACAAGGGCGAGATCGAAAAGGCCCGCGCCATCCAGTACGATGCCGACCGCATCATTTATAAGATGTGCGAGGCCCACGGCAACCTCTACGCGGTGCAGAAAGAGATCCTGCGCCGGATGTACGGCCTGGAGCTGGGCGGCGTCCGTGCTCCCATGCCCAACCTGGCCTGCGAGGATGAGAAGATCGTCGCGCAGGCACAGGCCATGATCGAGGCCGCCATCGCAAAACTGTAACCCCTGTTCCCGGAAACCGCGCCCCCTCTCCGTCTCATTTTTGAGGGGAGAGGGCAGGCGCTGTTTCTGGTTTTATCACAACACAAAAACGGAGAAAACATCATGATCTGCGATACGCTGGAACATCTGAACCGCTACCGGGGCTTCCATGAAAACCTCGATACCGCCATTGATTACCTCACCGCCTACTGTGTGGGCCACACCCTGGCCGACCTGCCGCTGGGCCGCACCGAGGTGGACGGGGAGAACGTCTTCATCAATGTGATGGAGGCCGACCTGAAACCGGGCGAGGGGGCAAACCCTGAGTACCACCGCCGCTATGCGGACCTGCAAATCGACATCACCGGCGGCGAGGGCTGGGGCTACGCCACGGCTCCCGGCGAGGAAGTCGGGACGTTCACGGGGGACATCGGGTTCCAGAACAGCCCGGACGCCGTTACGGGTTCGCTGGGGGAGGGGCGGTTCGTCCTTTTCTTCCCCGGAGAGCTGCACAAGCCCGGCGTAGCCCGCCCGGAGTGCACGAAAGTGCGCAAAGCCGTCGTCAAGATCAGAATGGAGGACAAAGCATGATGGACAAAGAAAAACTGTTTGCACAGATCAAGGGCGGCCTCATCGTCTCCTGCCAGGCATTGGAGACCGAGCCCCTGTACACCAAGGAGGGCGGTGTGATGCCCCTGATGGCCAAAGCCGCCGCTATGAGCGGGGCCGTGGGCATCCGGGCCAACACCGTGCGGGACATCACCCAGATCAAGCAGGTGGTGGACCTGCCCGTTATTGGCATCATCAAAAAGGACTACCCCGGCACGCCCATGTACATCACCGTCACCATGAAAGAGGTGGATGAGCTGGTGGCCTGCGGTGTGGATATCCTGGCTGTGCAGGGCACTGCCGCCATCCGCCCCAACGGCATGACCTCCCCGGAGTTCATCAAGGCCATCAAAGAGAAATATCCGGACCAGCTGCTCATGGCCGACTGCGATAACGTGGAAAACGCCATGGCCTGCGCCGCCGCCGGCGCGGATTTTGTGGGCACCACCATGCGGGGCTATACCCCTGAGACCGAGGGCTGCGACGACATTGATTTTGATTTCGTCCACACGCTGGCCACCCAGTGCCCGGCCAAAGTCATCGCCGAGGGCCACATCCACTACCCGGAGCAGGCCGTCAAGGCGCTGGAAGCCGGTGCCTTTGCGCTGGTGGTGGGCGGTGCCATTACCCGCCCGGCTGAGATCACGGCCCGCTTTACCGGTGCCATCCACGCCATGAACAAATGACAACAAAAGGAAAGGGAATGCTGGATGAAACAGTATCTTGCCATTGACATCGGCGGCACCAGCGTCAAGCTGGGCCTTGTGGACGAAACGGGCGGCATCCTTGCCAAAGCCGAGGAGAGCGTCAGCTTTGACGGCTGGCAGACTCCCATCCTGACCACGGTGCTGGCCGCTGCCGAGCGGTTCCTCACCGCGCGGGGGGAAGACCCGCGGGCGCTGGAAGGCATCGGCGTTTCCGCCACCGGCCAGATCAACAGCCATACCGGCGTGGTGGCGGGCACCTGCGGCAACCTGCCCAACTACATCGGCAGCCCCATCAAGGAGCAGCTGGAAGCCAAATTCCACCGGCCCGTCACCGTGGCCAACGACGCCAACTGCATGTGCCTGGGGGAAGTCTGGGTCGGCGGGGCAAAGGGCTATACCGACGTCATCGGTGTCACGCTGGGCACTGGCGTCGGCGGCGGCATCCTGACCGGGGGCCGCCTGCTGGAGGGTGCCCGGGGCCTGGGCGGCGAGATGGGCCACTACCGTACCCACGCCCAGCACGGCCTGCTTTGCACCTGCGGGGCGGTGGGCTGCTGGGAGCAGTACGCCTCCACCACAGCTCTGGTGCGGGGAGCCCACGCCATTGACCCCAACCTGAAAGATGGCCGGGCCATCTTTGCGGCGGCCGAGGCAGGAAACCCGCTGGTGCTCGATCTCATCGACCGCTGGACGGACGAGATCGCGCAGGGGCTGGCGGGCATGGTGCACATCTTCAATCCGCAGCTCATCCTGATCGGCGGCGGCGTCAGCGCGCAGGAAAAATTCCTCATCGAGCCGGTGGCCGCAAAGGTCCGGCGCTCCATCATGCCCGCCTTTGCCGAGGGGCTGGAGATCCGGGCGGCTCAGCTCCACAACGACGCCGGAATGGTAGGCGCTGTGTATTATTTCCGCCAGACCATGGAAAACACCTGAACAGGAGGAACTACCATGAAAAAACATGTTCTCTGCCTGGGTGACAGCAACACCCACGGCTACTGTGCCGACCCGACGGACTGTGCCGACGGCGGGATCCGCTTCAATGAGGAGGAACGCTGGACCTGCCGCCTGCAGACCGCGCTGGGCAGCGATTATCTCGTCACCGAAGAGGGCCTCTCCGGCCGGACGACCGTCTTTGTAGACCCCATCCACGAATCTATGGACGCCCTGAGCGCCGCCTACGCCCTCCTCAAGAGCCATGAGGTCATCGACCTGCTCATCATCATGCTGGGGACCAACGACGTCAAGGAGCGCTTTGGAGCCAACGCTGCCTGTATCGCCGCGGGTCTGGAACGGCTCATCCTCAAGTGCAAGAGCGTGGACTGCTGGGGTGCCAAGGCCCCCAACATTCTGGTGGTGGCCCCGCCCCGGATCAAAGAGGGCTTCCACGACCCCGTCATGGGTGAGGGCTGTGTGGAGAGATCCGCCGGTGTGGCGGAGCAGTTCCGCGTCATCGCCGAGCGGCAGGGCGTGCACTTTCTGGACGCCGAGGGCTGCGAGTTCAACCAGATCGACTTTATGCACCTGACCCGCCATGGTCACGCTCAGCTGGCGGAAAAGCTGGCAGAGCTGGTGCCGACTTTATTGTAAAATTTTCCTCCTCGCCAGAGGCTCTCCCTTTGGGAGAGCTGGCGCGTTAGCGCCTGAGAGGGCGAGCCTGGCAAAGAAAAACACGCAAACACAGCGATACGCACTCTGTTTGTCAGAGGCAGCGTATCGCTGTGTTTTTGCTTTTTGACAGCATCCTGGCCCTCTCCGTCACCTGCGGTGACACCTCTCCCAAAGGGAGAGGCCTTGGCAAAGCGGGAAGCAGCAGTTATTTTTTGAAAGATAGCCGCATAAACTTTGCTAAAACAGGACGAGAGGGGAGAGCACTTTGGAAAAGCAGGAAATGCTGGAGCAGAACGCGGTCTGCCGGGAGATCGGTGCACGGACGGGCGGCGACATCCTCATCGGGGTGGTGGGGCCGGTGCGGACAGGGAAGAGTACGTTCATCAAGCGGTTTATGGAGCAGCTGGTGCTGCCTGCCATGGGGCCGGAGGCCGCCCGCCTCCGCGCCCGGGATGAGCTGCCCCAGTCGGCGGCGGGGCGTACCATCATGACCACCGAGCCCAAGTTCATCCCGGAAGTGGCAGTGCCGCTGGCACTGGAGGGCGGGGGCGAGTGCCGGGTGCGCCTCATCGACTGTGTGGGCTACATGGTGGAGGGGGCCATGGGCCACGAGGAGGATGACAAGCCCCGGATGGTCAAAAGCCCCTGGTTTGAGGAGGAGATCCCCTTTGACCTGGCGGCAGAAACGGGTACCCGCAAGGTCATCACCGACCACTCCACCATCGGCATCGTGGTCACGACGGATGGCTCCATCAGCGAGATCCCCCGGGAAAGCTACCTCCCGGCGGAGCAGCGGGTGGTGCAGGAGCTGGAAGCGCTGGGCAAGCCCTTTGTCATCCTCCTCAACAGCACCCACCCGGACGCCCCGGAGACCCGGGCCCTGGCGGCCGAGTTGGAGCAGAGCTATGGCCGCGGCGTGTTGGCCGTCAGCTGTCTGGACCTGGATGCCGCCGCACTGAACACCATCCTGCAAAAGGTGCTGTATGAGTTCCCGGTGCGGGAGCTGGATTTCGCCCTGCCCCGCTGGGTGACCATGCTGGACAAAGGTCACTGGCTCCAGACGGAAGTGTACTCTGCCGCCATGGCCTTTTCTGAGCAGGTGACCCGGATGAAAGACCTCTCTGCCTCCGGCGGGACCGTGCTGGCCTGTGACGCCGTCCAGCAGACCGCTCTCAGCGGGATGAACCTCTCTGACGGCATCGTCCGGGTGACGGTGATCCTGAAGCCGGAAGTCTTTTATCAGGTGCTCAGCGAGCAGACCGGGCTGGAGATCGGCGACGAGGCCGGGCTGATGCCCTGCATCCTCTCGTTGGCAAAGGCCAGCCGGGAGTACGAGAAAATTCGTTCCGCCCTCGAGCAGGTGGAGGCCACCGGGTATGGCATCGTCATGCCCACCATTGACGAGCTCTCGCTGGAACAGCCTGAGATCGTCCAGCAGGGCGGGCGGTACGGCGTCCGGCTGGAAGCCAGCGCCCCCTCCATCCAGATGATGAAAGCCACCATCCATACCGAGATCAGCCCCATCGTGGGCACCGAGAAGCAGAGCGAAGATTTAGTCCAGAGCCTTTTGCAGGATTTTGAGAGCGACCCCGTCAAGCTGTGGGAGTCCAATATCTTTGGCAAAAGTCTGCACGAGCTGGTCAACGACGGGCTGCAGAACAAGCTCTTGCACATGCCGCAGGAAGCCCGCACCAAAATGCAGGAAACGTTGGAGCAGGTCATCAACGAGGGCTGCACCGGCCTCATCTGCATCTTACTTTAAACAAAAACAGCCCCCGGCGGGAGTTCCGTCGGGGGCTGCTGTCATTTTAGGCTGATTTCCCATGAGGAACATCAACCCAGTGGCTGATACTTCTGCAAGATCGTGTGGAGCCCTAGTTCCCGGGCGCGGGAAAGTAAGTAACGGTAGCGGGCCAGCAGGGCCTGCCGCTCGTAGATGCGCTGCTCGATGAGGTCTGTGTCCGTTTCCAGATCAAACATCATCTCGTTGCGGCGCAGACAGAACAGACACTCTTTCAGTTCCTCCTCCAGCTCCGGGTGGTAACGCTCGTGCTCCGTGTCCCGCGGGATGCGGCTGGAAAGCAGGGTCTGCGGCTTTTGTGTGGCTTGTACCATAGGATGTCCTCCTTTTTGTTTTTGCATCTGCTGGTTTCCAGTATATGCAGCGGGCACAAAAAGGATGACATTTCAGGGCACTGTGCACGGCTCCGCGTTGATTTTTCAAAAAGTGCAAATTTTTTCAAAAAACCGCTTGACAAAGACGCGCGTTTTCCGTATAATAGCACACGTTGAGCGGCTCACCCCGCAAAACAAAACAGAATATTGGGGATTTGCATAGTGGTAGTGCGGTAGACTCTGACTCTACTTGTGGGAGTTCGATTCTCTCATCCCCAACCAGTCTGGCCATCCGGTAATAATCGGGTGGCTTTTTTGTTTGTCTTGTAAAAGCCCCCTGCCCTGTCGTATAATAAAAGAAAAACAAAAAGGGAGAACCCACTATGGCAAAACGAATGCTGGATTGCTGCGCTTCGGATTTTGCGCAGTTCACCAAGGCTGACCTGCTGGAGTCCATCCAGAAGAGCGAGGGCCGGGTCATTGCCTGCGAGACCATCGGTTCGGTGCAGCCGCTGCTGGGCAATGTGACCAACGCGGAGTTTGCGGCCTCCATGGGGGCGGATATCCTGCTGCTGAATCTGTTTGATGTGCAGCAGCCCGTCATCCACGGCCTGCCGCCGGTGGAGCCGGGGGAGACCATCCGCCTGCTGAAAAAGCTCACCGGGCGGCCCGTCGGCATCAATCTGGAGCCCGTGGCGGATGACGCGGAGATCGAGACGGACCCCATGTGGGCCATGTCCGCCGGGCGGCGGGCCACGGTGGAAAACGCTCTGCGGGCCAAGAAGCTGGGCATTGATTTTGTCCTGCTCACGGGCAACCCCGGCGTCGGTGTCACCAACACGGCCATTGAGCAGACGCTCCGCCGTTTCAAAGAAGCCGTCGGGGACAGCATCGTCCTGGCGGCAGGCAAGATGCACGCGGCGGGGATCCTTTCGGAGGCGGCGGAAAACATTATGACAGAGCAGGACATTGCTTCCTTTGTGGAGGCCGGAGCCGACATCATCCTCCTGCCTGCCCCCGGCACTGTGCCCGGCATCACGCAGGAGTACGCCCAACGCCTGATCACATGCGCCCACCAGCACGGCGCACTGACCATTACTTCCATCGGCACCTCGCAGGAGGGCGCTGACACCGACACGATCAAGCGCATTGCCCTCATGTGCAAGATGGCGGGCACCGATATCCACCATCTGGGCGATACCGGTTACTTCGGGATGGCCCTGCCGGAGAATATCATGGCCTACTCCATCGCGGTGCGGGGCGTGCGGCACACTTACCACCGGATGGCCTGCTCGATTGAGAGGTGAATGATGCCGGGAGCGCGGGGAGTTTCTCTGAGGACCGTCCGCTGGGGTGGGACCCTGCTGCCGCAGGCAGTAGGGCGGGCGATGGAATGGCCCGATTCGTGTCCGAAGAGAAAGCTCCCCAAGCGGCGATGGTGATAAAAGCCCCCTAAAAATCTTGACATCAGCCCCCGTGCGTGTTATCATACATAAAGATAACATGGTGTGCGGGTGGTTCCGTGCACGAAACTATGGAGCTAGAGAGGTTTTCTATTATGGAACGTATTAAGACTATCGCTACTCGTGACCTGACTAAGAGCGTTAAGACCGGCGGCTGCGGCGAGTGCCAGACTTCCTGCCAGTCCGCTTGCAAGACCTCCTGCGGCGTGGCTAACCAGCAGTGCGAGAACAGCAATAAGTAATTTTTGCAAACCTTATGCCGCCTTTGCCGGGCGGCATTTTTTTATGGTATGGAGGTAAAAATGGTACATCAGTATCAATTGAATGGATATAACATCGTGCTGGATACCTGCAGCGGTTCCGTACATGTGGTGGACGATGTGGCGTATGATGTGATCGCCCTGTATGCAGACCACACCCCGGACGAGATCGTGTCTGCCATGATGGAAAAATATGGCGACCGGCCCGACGTCACCGAGGAAGACCTGCGCCAGTGCATCGAGGATGTCACCGCCCTGAAAGAGGCGGGCAAGCTGTGGAGCCCGGATGTCTACGAGGATATGGCATTTGACTTTAAGAACCGCAACACCGTGGTCAAAGCTCTCTGCCTGCATGTGGCCCACACCTGTAACCTGAACTGCTCCTACTGCTTTGCTTCCCAGGGCCGTTATGAGGGCGAGCGTGCCCTCATGAGCTTTGAGGTGGGCAAGCGCGCCATGGATTTCCTCATTGAGAACAGCGGCACCCGCCGCAACCTCGAAGTCGATTTCTTCGGCGGTGAGCCGCTGATGAATTTCGATATGGTCAAAAAGCTGGTGGCCTACTGCCGTGAGCAGGAGAAGATCCACAACAAGAACTTCCGCTTTACCATGACCACCAACGGTATGCTGATCGATGACGATGTGATCGATTTCTGCAACAAGGAGTGCCACAACGTCGTTCTGAGTCTGGATGGCCGCAAAGAGGTCAACGACCGCTTCCGCAAGGACTATGCAGGCCATGGCAGCTACGATACCATCGTGCCCAAGTTCCAGGAGTTCGTGAAGAAGCGCGGCGATAAGGGCTATTACATGCGCGGCACCTTTACCCACTACAACACCGACTTCACCAACGATATCTTCCACATGGCAGATCTGGGCTTTACCGAGCTGAGCATGGAGCCCGTGGTCTGCGACCCCAGTGACCCCAGCGCTCTGACCGAGGCAGATCTGCCCATCCTGAAGGAGCAGTACGAGATCCTGGCCAAGGAGATGATCAAGCGGAACCGTGAGGGCCGCGGCTTCACCTTCTACCACTACATGATCGACCTGACCGGCGGCCCCTGCATCTACAAGCGCATTTCGGGCTGCGGTTCCGGCACCGAGTACATGGCCGTTACCCCCTGGGGCGACCTGTACCCCTGCCACCAGTTCGTCGGCGACCCCAAGTACCTCATGGGCGATATCTGGAAAGGTGTCACCAATACCGAGATCCGGGATGAGTTCAAGCACTGCAACGCCTATGCCCGCAAGGAGTGCAAGGATTGCTGGGCCAAGCTCTACTGCTCCGGCGGCTGTGCGGCCAACGGCTACCACGCCACGGGCAGCATCAAGGGCGTATATGAGTACGGCTGTGAGCTGTTCCGCAAGCGGATGGAGTGCGCCATCATGATCAAGGTGGCCGAAAACCAGGAGCTGGCTGCCCAGGGCATCGAGGTGCCCATTGAGATCGGCGGCCAGTGCAATGCCTGCGCCACCGGCGAAGCCTGCGAATGAGCTCCATGACCACCCCCATCGTGGATTTTGTGCGGCAGTATGCGCAGTCCGGCACCAGCCGCCTGCACATGCCCGGCCATAAGGGTCAGCCGTTCCTGGGCTGTGAGGCCTGGGATATCACCGAGATCAAGGGTGCCGATGAGTTGTATGAGGCCGAGGGCATCATTGCCCGGAGCGAGGCCAACGCCACGGCCCTCTTTGGCACGGTGCGTACTTATTACAGCACGGAGGGCTCGTCCCAGTGCATCCGGGCCATGCTGGCGCTGGCCCTGCGGAGGGCTCCCAAAACAGGGAAGCGTCCGGTGCTGCTGGCGGCCCGCAATGCCCACAAGGCCCTGCTCTATGCCGCCGCCCTGCTGGATTTCGACATCCAGTGGCTCTGGCCGGCCCCGGAAGCATCCGGGGCGCTGTGCAGCTGCCCGGTGACGCCAGAAGCCCTGCGCAGGGCCCTGCAAACGCAGGCAGAGCGGGGGACACGGCCCTTTGGCGTCTACGTCACCAGCCCGGATTATCTGGGCAGCGTGCAGGATATCGCCGGGCTGGCAGCCGTCTGCAAGGCGTGGGGCGTGCCCCTGCTGGTGGATAACGCCCACGGGGCGTACCTGCACTTTCTGCCCGGCGGCAGCCGCCACCCCATTGCACTGGGGGCGGCCATGTGCTGCGATTCCGGCCACAAGACTCTGCCGGTCCTGACGGGCGGGGCCTACCTGCATCTGGGCCCGGATGCCCCCGTGCAGGACGAGGCAACCGTCCGCAATACCCTCAACCTCTTTGGCTCCACCAGCCCGTCTTACCTCATTTTGCAGTCGCTGGACCAGTGCAACGCGGTGCTGGCCGGGGATTACCGGGCCCGGCTGGCCGGGTGCTGTGCAGCGCTGGAAGCCCTGCGCAAAGCCCTGAATGAGACAGCTGCGGCCCACGGGGCTGTGCTCCCGCTGGCGTTACCCGGGGATCTCCCGGACCGGGAGCCTCTCAAGCTGACGCTGGATGCCGCCGCGCTGGGCTGTTCCGGTCAGGCACTGGCCGAGGTGCTGCGGCAGCATGGCATCGAGTGCGAGTATGCCGACCCGCGCTACCTCGTGCTGATGTTCACGCCGGAGAACCCGCCGCAGGATTATGACCGCCTGCGGGAGGCCATCACCGCCTGCTGTACGGCCCGCCCGCTGGGCAGTGCCCTGGCGGAAGAAGACACTGCCGGGAACTTTGCGGCCCTGGCCTGGGAACTGGCGGAAAAGGGCCCCCGGTGCACCATCCGGGAAGCCATCTTTGCCCCGCAGGAGGTCGTCCCGGCAGAGGAAGCCCTGGGCCGTGTCTGCGCCATGCCCACCGTCTCCTGCCCGCCCGCCATCCCCATCGTGGTCAGCGGGGAAATGGTCAGCAGAGAGGCCGTTACGCTGATGAAGCGCTACGGCGTTGCAAACGTCGCTGTCATAAAATGAAAAACACCGCTGAGATTTTGTCCTCAGCGGTGTTTTTGCGTCTTGGCAGGCTTATTCGATGCCGGTCACTTGGTAGTCCTGGTCCTCCACGGCCTTTTTCAGGGTCTCGTTGGCGACCTCAGCGGACAGGGTGACGATGGCGGTACCGGCAGTGTGGCTGACGACCGCCTCGCTGACCTCGGGCAGGGCTTCCAGTGCTTTCTTGACACGGGCCTCGCAGTGGCCGCACATCATGCCCTCAACATGCAGAGTCTTTTTCATGGTGGGATCCTCCTGGTTGGAATTATTCTCTTTATCTTCAGCCGGAGCCTCAGCCACGGGGGCAGAGGAGGCGGCGGGAGCCGAAACAGGGTTGACCTTGCGGTCGTGCTTGGTGCTGTGGACGTCAAACAGGTTCAGCCGCAGGGCGTTGCTGACCACGCAGAAGCTGGAAAGGCTCATGGCGGCGGCACCAAACATCGGGTTGAGCGTCAGGCCCAGCGGGATGAAGACACCGGCGGCCAGCGGGATGCCGATGATGTTGTAAATGAACGCCCAGAACAGGTTTTCGTGGATGTTGCGCAGGGTAGCGCGGCTCAGACGGATGGCGGCGGGCACGTCCGAGAGCTTGGAGTTCATCAGCACCACGTCGGCGGCGTCAATGGCCACGTCGGTGCCCGCGCCAATGGCGATGCCGGTGTCGGCACGGGTCAGGGCCGGGGCGTCGTTGATGCCGTCGCCCACCATGGCCACCTTGCCGGACTCCTGCAACCTGCGGATGACGGCTTCCTTGCCGTCGGGCAGGACCCCTGCGATCACTTCATCCACGCCCGCCTGCCTGCCAATGGCATCGGCGGTGCGCTGGTTGTCGCCCGTCAGCATCACCACCCGGATGCCCATGTTCTGCAGCTCCTGGATGGCCCGGGGGCTGTCCTCTTTGATGGTGTCAGCCACGGCGATGACGCCCATCAGCCTGCCCGCCCCGCCAAAGAAGAGGGGCGTTTTGCCCTGCGCGGAAAGGGCGGCGGCGTCATTCTGCAACGCCTCGGGCACCTCCACCTTGGTGGCAATGAAGCTGGCGTTGCCGCCAAAGATCTCCATGCCGTCCAGTTTGGCGGAAAGGCCGTTGCCGGGCAGGGCGGTAAAGTCGGTGACATCGGGGCATGCGATGGTCTCGGTCTCGGCATAGGCCAGCACGGCCTTTGCCAGCGGGTGCTCGCTCTTCTGCTCCAGCGAGGCAGCCAGGGTCAGCAGCTCGCTCTCGGTCACGCCCTCCGCGGGGAGGATGTCGGTGACCTTGGGCTCACCGCTGGTGATGGTGCCAGTCTTATCCAGCGCCACGATCTGGGTACGGCCAGCCGCTTCCAGCGAAGCGGCCGTTTTGAAGAGGATGCCGTTCTTGGCACCCAGACCATTGCCCACCATGATGGCCACCGGGGTGGCAAGGCCCAGCGCGCAGGGGCAGCTGATGACCAGGACGGAAATGCCGCGGGCCAGTGCATAGCCCAGCTCATGGCCCAGCAGCAGCCAGACGATGGTGGTGAGCACGGCAATGGAGATGACGGCGGGCACAAAGAAGCCGGAAACGGTATCGGCGATCTTGGCGATGGGGGCTTTGGTGGCGGCGGCATCGCTGACCATCTTGATGATCTGGGCCAGGGTGGTGTCCTCGCCCACGCGGGTGGCCTGGCACTGCAGGAAGCCCGACTGGTTGGTGGTGGCGGCGCTGACCTTATCGCCCTCGGCCTTGTCCACCGGGATGCTCTCGCCGGTCAGGGCACTCTCGTTGACGGCGCTGATGCCCTCCAGCACGATGCCGTCTACAGGGATATTCTCACCGGGGCGGACGACGAAGACGTCGCCTTTCTGCACCTGCTCAACGGGGACGACCACCTCCGCATCGTCCCGCAGCAGGGTGGCAGTCTTAGGAGCCAGCTTCATCAGGCTCTTGAGGGCGTCAGTGGTCTTGCCCTTGGAGCGGGCTTCCAGCATCTTGCCCACGGTGATGAGGGTCAGGATCATGGCGGCGGATTCAAAGTAGAACTCCATCATATAGTGCATGACGAGTTCGTGATTGCCATCGACCTGAGCACGGGTCATGGCAAAGAGGGCGTAAGTGCTCCACACAAAGCTGGCCATGGAGCCCAGGGCCACCAGCGTGTCCATGTTGGGCGCGCCGTGGAGGAGGCCCTTGAAGCCGTTGATGAAGAACTTCTGGTTGATGACCATGACGATGCCGGCCAGCAGCAGCTGGACGAGGCCCATGGCAATGTGGTTGCCGTCAAACCAGTGGGGGAGGGGCCAGCCCCACATCATGTGTCCCATGGAGAAGTACATCAGCACCAGCAGAAAGCCCAGCGAGGCGATGAGCCGCCGCTTGAGCTTGGGTGTCTCATGGTCGGCCAGGGCGTCCAGATCGGCGCTGGTGCTGTGGGCAGCGTTGCTGGCCGCACCCTTGGGGCTGGCACCGTAACCGGCGTCCTGCACGGCTTTGAGGATGGCCGCCTCGCTGGCCGTGCCCTCCACGCCCATGGAGTTGGTCAGCAGGCTTACCGAGCAGCTGGTCACACCCGGCACTTTCTTTACGGCCTTTTCCACCCGGGCGGAGCAGGCCGCGCAGCTCATGCCCGTAACGTTATACTGTTCCATTGTGTTGGTTCCTCCTGTCGCTTGGAACTAAGATGCCCCGGCGGGGCTTATTTCATCAGCTTGGGCAGCAGCTTGAGCAGCTCGTCCAGCTTCTCGTCCTGCCCGGCCCGCAGGTCATCCGCCACGCAGGTGCGGATGTGCTGGCCCAGAAGCTCGCGGGTAAAGCTGTTCAGCGCCGAGTTGGCCGCTGCCACCTGCACCAGAATGTCGGCACAGTAGACGTCTTTTTCCACCATGCCCCGGATGCCTCTGATCTGCCCCTCAATGCGGCTCAGGCGGTTGAGCAGGGCTTTGTGCTCCTCCGGCGTGCGCACTTTGTGGCGGCAGCAGCAGGCATGGGGAGCGGCTTCCGTTTCTGACTCTGGCGGTTCCGGTGTGGCAACCTCAGCCGCTGCCGCACAGTGCGGGCAGGCGGGGGAAGTGTGCTCCATGTGTTCCGATGGCTCCGACATCGTATCTCGCTCCTTTCTGGTTTGAAGAATTACCCCATGGGGGTATCTTTCCCTGCGAGATGATTCTAGCACAGCTTGTCCTATAAGACAAGTAGGAATTAAGCTGTAAATGTGAAAACTTTGTGAAAATGCGCCCATAAAAACAGAAAAGCAGCAGCGGGAACCCCATACGAGGTTCCCGCTGCTGCTTGTTTAGGATAGGAAAGAGAATGGCTTGAAAAATAGGGGGAGGGGGTTACAGGTTGGTGTAGCCCATCAGGTAGCGGTCTACCTCGGCCGCGCAGTCACGGCCCTCCCGCAGGCCCCAGACAACGAGGCTCTGGCCCCGGCGCATGTCGCCGCAGGCAAATACTTTGTCCACATTGGTCTTGAAGTGGTCGGTGTCCACGCAGCCGCGATTTGTCAGGCGGACGCCAAAGGCATCGGCCACATAGCTCTCGCAGCCCACAAAACCCGCTGCAATAAAGGCCAGCTGGCAGTCGTAAAGAAAGGTCTCGCCGGTGGGCACCATGTTGGTGCGGCCGGTCTCGGGGTCTTTCTCCGGCTTGAGATACGCAATGACGGCACCGGTCAGGTTGCCCGCTTCATCTTTCCGGAATTCTTTGACCGTGGTCTGGTAGACGCGGGGGTCCTTGCCGAACTTTGCGATGCACTCGGTCTGGCCGTAGTCTACCTTGAGCACCTTGGGCCACTCCGGCCAGGGGTTGTTGGCGGCACGCTCTTTGGGGGGCTGAGGCATCATTTCCAGTGCCATCAGGTCGGTGCAGCCCTGCCGCAGGGCCGTGCCCTGGCAGTCGTTGCCGGTGTCGCCGCCGCCGATGACGAGGACGTTCTTGCCCGCCGCGTTGATGGCCCTGCCGTCTGCAAAGCCGGAGTCCAGCAGGCTCTTGGTCACGCTGGTGAGGTAGTCCACCGCAAAGTGGACACCATTGGCGTCCCGGCCTGGGACATTCAGGTCGCGGGCCTTTTTGGCACCGCAGCAGAGGACGACCGCGTCATAGCGGTTCAAAATCTCTTCCGCCGAGACCGCCCCGCCCACATCCATATTGGTGCGGAACTCAATGCCCTCCGCCTGCATGATCTTCAGGCGGCGTTCGATGACGTTCTTTTCCAGCTTCATATTGGGGATGCCGTACATCAGCAGGCCGCCAATGCGGTCAGCCCGCTCAAACACGGTCACGGCGTGGCCTCGGATGTTCAGGTACTCGGCCACCGAGAGGCCGGAGGGGCCGCTGCCGATGACCGCCACGCTCTTGCCCGTGCGGGCCGGGGGCGGGGTGACTTTCATCCAGCCCTTGGCGTAAGCCGTTTCCACAATGGCGTGCTCGTTTTCCCGGACGGTAACGCTGCTGCCGGTCACATCGCCGCAGGTGCAGGCCGCCTCGCACAGGGCGGGGCAGACCCGGCTGGTGAACTCCGGGAAACGGTTGGTGGCTTTCAGGCGGTGGAGCGCCATCTCCCACTTGCCCTGATAAACCAGGTCGTTCCACTCCGGGATCAGGTTGTTCAGCGGGCAGCCGGAGGCCATGCCGCCGATCATCATACCCGCCTGGCAGAACGGCACGCCGCAGTCCATGCAGCGAGCAGCCTGGGTCTGTTGCTCCTCCCGGGAGAGCCAGATGTGAAATTCGTTAAAGTTATCCATGCGCTCCAGCGGCGGGATGTCCGCACTGGTCTTGCGCTTGTAATCCATAAATCCTGTGATCTTGCCCATATGGTTTCCCCTCCTTACTTCTTCTGCACGGCATAGAATGCTTCGATTTGTGCCTGGTCTCCGTCCAGACCGCGCTCTTCCATCGAGGCGATCACCCGGAGCATCCGGTCATAATCGTAGGGGAGAACTTTCTTGAACTTGGGCAGGAACTCGCTGAAGTTGTCCAGGATCTCTTTGCCGCGGGGGGAGCCGGTCTCTTCCACATGCTCCCGGATCAGCTCTTTCAGGGTGGCCACATCATACTTGTGCTCCACAGGCTCCAGGCTGACGGTCTCCTTGTTGACCCGCTGGTAGAAATCCCAGTTCTCATCCAGCACATAGGCGATGCCGCCGGTCATGCCGGCTGCAAAGTTTTTGCCGGTCTGGCCCAGCACCACCACGGTGCCGCCGGTCATGTACTCACAGCCGTGGTCGCCCACGC
>ERZ809074.892-NODE-892-length-42381-cov-6.035628_pt1 | contig 42381 bp, 32 predicted proteins | sample MGYA00520795_ERZ809074 | MGnify/ENA primary metagenome ERZ809074 (study PRJEB31570, sample SAMEA3212989) | Homo sapiens | biome: human-gut; feature: human gut; material: fecal | place: Sweden | collected 2011 ...
TAGGAACGGCAAAATTTTTTACACTTCTATTACTTCTTTATCGCACATCAGCAAAGTCCCAGGGTATCAAGCAGCTCATGGCCGGTGGCGGTGTCGCCCTGATCGGCACCACCCTCGTTCCTCTGCTCAGCGGTCTCTTCGGCTGATGCGCATCCGATCACTCTTCCGCCCTCTCCCGCGCCCGTGGGAGGGGGCCTTTAAGGAGGGATGTCCTTGAATTTCATTTGGGACAAGATTACCGAGTGGCTTAAAGGGCTGCTGGTCGGCGGCATCGTCAGCAATCTGTCCGGGCTGTTTGACAGCATCAATACCCGTGTGGCCGATGTGGCTTCCACCGTGGGTAAGACACCCCAGGCGTGGAACGGCAGCATCTTCAGCATGATCAAGAGCTTGTCGGAAAATGTGGTGGTGCCCATCGCCGGGATCATCCTGACCTTTGTCATGTGTCTTGAGCTGATTCAGCTCCTGATCGACCGGAACAACATGCATGATTTTGAGACCTTCATTTTCTTCAAGTGGATTTTCAAAACCTTTGCGGCTGTGCTGATCGTCACCAACACCTGGAACATTGTCATGGGCGTTTTTGACGTTGCCCAGCATGTGGTCAGCCAGGCAGCCGGTGTGATCATCGGAGAAACCGCGCTGGATGTAAGCACTTTGATCGGAGATATGGAGGCAAGGCTCATGGAGATGGATATCGGCCCGCTGTTCGGGCTGTGGTTCCAGTCCTCCCTCATGGGCATTATCGCCTGGGTGCTGAGCATCTGCATCTTTATCATCGTGTATGGCCGCATGATCGAGATCTATATGGTGACTTCCGTCGCTCCGATCCCCATGGCGACCATGGTGAACCGGGAATGGGGCCAGATGGGACAGAACTACCTGCGGTCGCTCTTTGCCCTGGGCTTTCAGGCGTTCCTCATTATGGTCTGCGTTGGAATCTACGCCGTGCTGGTGCAGAACATCAGCGTGGGCAGCGATGTAAGCGCCGCGCTCTGGACATGTATCGGGTACACAGTGCTGCTGTGCTTCACCCTGTTCAAATCCAGCTCCGTCGCCAAGTCCATTTTCAACGCGCATTAATCAGGAACGGACGTGACGGCAATGAAAAAGAAAAACACAAGCTGGAAAGCAAAACCACGAAAGAAGTACCGGACGCTGCGCAAGCGGAAGCCCCGGCGTCAGGGAAGCCGGAGTCAGACCGGGAAACGGCTTCCTGTCTGGTACGTGCTTCGCAGAAAAGGAGGATAACCGATGGCTTATGTACCTGTTCCTAAGGATCTGACCCGCGTCAAATCCAAGTTTCTGTTCAACCTGACCAAGCGGCAGGTTGTCTGCTTCGGTTTGGGCGCATTGGTTGGTCTGCCGGTGTTCTTCCTGACAAAGGGAGCCATTGGCGTGAGTATGGCGGCGGCGCTCATGATTGTCATCATGCTGCCGTTCTTCCTGTTCGCCATGTTTGAGCGCAACGGCCAGCCTCTGGAGGTTCTGCTGAAGCATTACATTCAGGCCCGGTTCATCCGGCCAAGGACGCGCGTATTTGAAACGGAGAATTTCTACGCCACCCTTGAACAGAATACGAGAAACAGACGGGAGGTCAGAAAGATCCTTCATGGCAAAGAAAAACGAAAAGCTTAAGCTGACGCGGGCTGAAAAGAAGCAGCTGCAGGAGCTGATGACGCGCAGCCAGCAGCAGAACGCGAAGAAAGTCCCGCGGACAGCGCAGGCCACCATTCCATATCAGCGGATGTGGCCTGACGGGATCTGCCGCGTCACGGATAACTACTACACCAAAACCATTCAGTTTCAGGATATCAACTACCAGCTGGCTCAGAACGACGATAAGACCTCTATCTTCGAGGGCTGGTGCGATTTCCTGAACTATTTCGACGCATCCATTCACCTTCAGTTTTCCTTCCTCAACCTGACCGCCAGCGCGGAGTCCTTCGAGCAGAGCATCATCATCCCGGACAAGGATGACGGGTTCAACGATGTGCGGCATGAATATGCCGAAATGCTCCAGAACCAGCTGGCCAAGGGCAACAACGGTCTGACCAAGACCAAGTTCATCACCTATGGCATCGAGGCGGAAAACTTCAAGGCGGCCAAGCCCCGGCTGGAGCGCATCGAGATTGATCTGCTGAACAATTTCAAGCGTCTGGGGGTAGCCGCCTCTCCACTGGACGGACGGGAGCGGCTGAAGCTGATGCATGACATGTTCCACATGGACACGCAGGCACCGTTCCAGTTCGACTGGAAATGGCTGGCCCCGACGGGGCTTTCCACCAAGGACTTTATCGCGCCGGCAAGCTTTGATTTCCGGGCCAAGAACACCTTCGGCATGGGAAGCAAGCAGGGCGAGGTCAGCTTCTTCTCTATCCTGGCCGCCGAGCTGAACGACCGGTGTCTGGCAGACTTTCTCGCCATGGAATCCAGCCTGATCGTTTCCCTGCACATTCAGGCCATTGACCAGGTGGCCGCCATCAAGGATGTGAAGCGAAAGATCACCGACCTGGATAAGATGAAGATCGAGGAACAGAAAAAGGCGGTACGCGCCGGGTATGACATGGACATTATCCCGAGCGACCTGGCCACCTACGGCGGCGAGGCCAAAAAGCTGCTGGAGGATCTGCAGAGCCGGAACGAGCGCATGTTCCTGATCACCTTTCTGGTGATGAACACGGCAGACAATGCCAAGCAGCTTTCTCTGAATGTGAAGCAGGCGCAGAGCCTCGCCCAGCAGCACAACTGCCAGCTGATCCCGCTGGACTTCCAGCAGGAAAGCGGCATGGTTTCCTGCCTGCCCCTCGGGCACAACGCGATCCGGATTCAGCGCGGTCTGACGACATCGTCGACCGCTATTTTTGTGCCCTTCACCACGCAGGAGCTGTTCCAGACCAGCAAGGAAGTGCTGTACTGCGGCCTCAACGCCCTGTCCAATAACCTGATCATGGTGGACAGGAAATGGCTGAAGAACCCCAACGGTCTGATCCTTGGTACGCCTGGTTCCGGTAAGTCCTTTGCGGCCAAACGTGAGATCGCCAACGTGATCCTGCTGACCGACGATGATGTCATCATCTGCGACCCTGAGGGCGAGTATTACCCGCTGGTCAATATGTTCCACGGTCAGGTGATCCGGATTTCACCCACCAGCGATTCCTACATCAACCCGATGGATATCAACCTCAACTACAGCGACGATGAGAATCCGCTTTCCCTGAAATCGGACTTCATCCTGTCCCTGTGCGAGCTGATCGTTGGCGGCCGGGATGGCCTGCAGCCGATTGAGAAAACCATCATTGACCGCGCCGTGCACATCATCTATCAGCCGTATCTGGCCAATCCCTGCCCGGAGAACGTGCCGATCCTGGAGGATCTGTACAACGCGCTGCGACAGCAGGAGGAAAAGGAAGCGCAGTCCCTGGCGACGGCCCTTGAAATCTACGTCACCGGTTCTCTGAACGTGTTCAATCACCGGACAAACGTGGACGTAAACAACCGTCTGGTCTGCTACGACATCAAGGAGCTGGGCAAGCAGCTGAAAAAGCTGGGTATGCTGATCGTGCAGGATCAGGTCTGGGGCCGCGTGACCGAAAACCGCGCTGAGGGCAGATCCACCCGGTACTACATGGACGAGTTCCATCTGCTGCTGAAGGAAGAGCAGACCGCTGCGTATTCGGTCGAGATCTGGAAGCGCTTCCGTAAATGGGGCGGCATCCCGACCGGCATCACGCAGAACGTAAAGGATCTGCTGGCCAGTCAGGAGATCGAAAACATCTTTGAGAACAGCGACTACATCTACATGCTCAACCAGGCTGCCGGCGACCGTGAGATTCTGGCAAAGAAGCTGGGCATTTCACCGCATCAGCTGTCGTATGTGACGCAGAGCGGCGAAGGTGAAGGCCTGCTGTTCTACGGCAATGTGATTCTGCCGTTCCAGGATCGTTTCCCGAAGAATACCAAGCTCTACAGCATCATGACGACCAAGCCCACCGAGGTTCATGCGTCCTGATCGCTGGGAAAAGGAGGACGAAAATGACCATTTTCCTGATCATCATGATCCCGGTATCCGCTATGTTTGGCTTTACCCTCTGCGCCATGCTTCAGGTGGCCGCGCATGCTGACCGGCAGGAGGAAAAGCTTTTTGCCGAGAAGGCAGAGAAAGCGATTGAGGAGGGACAGACTTAATGGATGAAAACCGCAGCCGGGGCTCTCCTCGGCTCCAGTTCTCCAAGGAGGAGCTGGAGAATGACGCGCTGAGCCGGCCAATCCAAAAAGCGGAGAAAGCGGCTGACAAATATGAAGCCGCCCAGAAGAAGCTGAAGCGCTATCGGGTCAGGCTGACACTGGAAAACAGGGAAAGCGAAACTGCGTCCTCTACAGATGCTCAGCAGAGCATGCACGAGGAAGACCTTTCTGCTTTTCAGGCAGAGCGGGAGCCCGGGATTCAGTCAGATCCCAATGCGCCGGCTGTTCAGAACACACGGCAGAAGCCAAAGCCTGAAAAAGCCACCCTGGGCAAGGCATCACTGTCTGATAGTAAGGCGGGCATCGAGCAGTCCGGTTCTGCCGCTGGCCCGGAATCGATTCACCCTGATACCGCGGTTTCCGGCACAAAGAAAAAGGCGCTGCGGCTGAAGTTTGAGGAAACGCAGAAAAAGAAGCCATCACAGCTTACGCATCCTGTGCAGAAGGCTGTCAGAACAGCTGGTGACCAGCTTCATCGACAGGCGAAGAATGCGAACGAGGATGACAACGTAGCTGTCGATGCGGTGCTGCAGGCAGACCAGAAAGCAGAATCAGCTTTGCAGATGGGTGAACACGCCTATCACGCCCACAAAATGCGGCCCTATAAGCGGCTGGAGAAAGCGGAAAAGCGTCTGGATCAGGCCAATATCCGCGTGATGGAAAAGCAGTACCGGGAGGAGCATCCGCAGTTCACCAGCAATCCCTATTCCCGCTGGCAGCAGAAGCGTGCCATTCGCCGGGAATACGCCGCAGCCAAGCGCGGGAAAGGCGGCAGAACCGTACAGAACACAGCGAAGAACGCTGAGAAGGCTACAGAAAAGGTCAGCGATGAGCCATCACACCATGGGCATGTATGCTCTGTACATGGCAACTCACGGCAACATGGAGGGTATCTTCCACGGGCCGCACGCGGTTCCGCTGAAGGATCCCATGTTGTATGACATTCCCCAAGAAACGCTGGACGCGGATCCGACCTTCGCGAAGCTCATGGAGGAAGCCACCAAGTATATCGGCTACCCCTATGTATGGGGCGGCGCGAGCCCGGAAACCAGCTTCGACTGCTCTGGCTTTGTCAGCTATGTGTTCACGGCAAGCGGCGTCTATAACACCGGCCGGCTGGGAGCCAAGGGGCTGCGGAGCCTGTGCCGGGATGTTCCGGTGGATCAGGCTAAGCCCGGTGACATTGTGTTCTTTGATGGCACCATGGGCGAAGGCGTTGCCGGCATTACCCACTGCGGCATCTATGTGGGCAACAACATGATGATCCACTGCGGATCGCCCCTGGGCTATGCCAACCTGAACGATTCCTACTGGAGACAGCACTTCCATTCCTTCGGGCGTGTCCCGAACTGATTCCGGGAGCGGAGCCTTGCATGGTCAGGGCTCCGCTTTCCATACCGAAAACAATAAAGGAGATGCAGAAAATGATTCGCATGTATGAAAAGCAGTCCGCTTTTACCGCCAGGCAGGTGCTGGCAGTCATCATTGCGCTGATCCTGATGTCGGCCTTCCTGCCGTCACGGGCAGCTGTAGCGGAGGATGAGCCCTTCATCGAGATCGATGATATTGAGTGGGATGAGAATGCCTTTGTCATCCTGGACGATCCGATCTACTTCATGGGCGACGAAGACATGGAGGTGCCGGTGATTACTTCCGCGGGTAAGACGAATGTGAAGGTCAACGGCGTAAAGTCCAAAAACAAACTGGTCAAGTACACGGTCCCGGAAATGCTCCTGAGGCTTGATCCGAACTTCATGGATCTGATGATCGAGGCGGAAAAGTACATCGGATACCCTTATGTATACGGCGGCTCCAGTCCCGAAACCAGCTTTGACTGCTCCGGCTTTGTCTGCTGGGTGCTCAATCACTCCGGCGTGTACAGCACCAGACGCCTTGGCGCACAGGGGCTTTACTCCCTGTGTACGGATATTCCCCGTGAAGAAGCACGGCCTGGCGATCTGGTGTTCTTTGAAAAGACCATGGGAGCCGATGTGAAGGGCATCACCCATGTGGGAATCTACGTGGGCAACAACATGATGATCCATGCCGGGGATCCCATCGGCTTTGCGGACCTGAAAAACGCGCAGTGGGCAAAGAAGATTTACGCCTTTGGCCGGCTGCCGATTGACTGAGGTGAAGAGTATGACCGAAAAGAAACAGAAAAGGTATCCCACGGACCGGCTGAAGCTGCACGCGCTGCTGAAGAAAAAGGAAAAGGAGCTTGTCGACCTTCGGGAAGAGGTGGAAGAGATCCGGAAGCTTGTTCAGCAGGCGGATGCCTCGGCGATCAACGCAACGGCGGCGCAGTACAACGTTACGCCTGAGCAGCTGGCTGAGATCATGAAGAAGCTGTACGGCGACAAAACCAAACCCGTGCCGGAGCTTCCCCAAAGTGTGAAGGACGCGGGCAGGCAGCCCGCTGAAAAGGAGGAATCCATTGATGATGAGAACGCATAAGCGCGGGCTGCGGCTGATTCTGCTGCTCCTGATCGCTTCCATGCTGGTGGATATCTGCCCCGGCATGGCGGAAACCGTGAGTGATCCCGCGGCAACCGAAACGGAAGCGCCGGTACTGCCCAGCAATCCGTATCGGATTGTGCTGATTGCCCCTGGCGGCTGGACAAACAATAACGGAGCTGAGATTAAGGCGACGGTGACCGATAAGGAAAACATTGGCTGGCAGAAGATCGAGTACCGCATGAACGGCGGTGTCTGGACGGACTGCGAGGATCTGTTCGACCAGGGAAAAGCGGAAATCACCGTTCATGAGAACGGTACCTTCATGCTCCGTGTGACCGATCCCTACGACCGGACGTTTGATGAAACGGCGCAGGTCAGCACCATTGACCTGGCCGCTCCGCTGGTGAGCGCGAACATTGCAAGCTCTGTCCTGCACATTGATGTGCGGGACGAGCTTTCCGGGATTGCCGGTGTTCAGATCAACAGCATGCTGTTTACGACCGTGGAAGGCAATCAGCTGGACGTTGAGCTGGATGACAACATGAACAAGTTTGAAAAGCTGGCTGTCCGCGCTTTCGACTTTGCCGGAAACTTCTCCGATCCGATCACGCTGGACAATCCGGACTATGTGAAGCCGGTTGACCCGACTCCGGAACCGACCGCGACACCGAAGCCCAGCAAAAAGCCGGGCGGCAGCACTTCCGCGACAGAGCCTCCGGCCTCTGCGGAACCCGAACCCGATCCAACGCCCACTGCTGTGGCTGTTCCGGCCGCCACGGAGAAGCCGCACGGTCTGGGCAGCTCTCTGATCTATGTTTCCGACGAGGACTGGATGGAGCCCACGCAGGCTCCGACTGCGGTGCCCACGGCAGAGCCGACCGCAGCTCCGACACCGGAGCCCATCATTCAGACCGAGTACATTACCATCGGCCCGGGCATGCCGTATCAGGCGGATGGCAATTCCCACACGCTGGATGTGCTGTACAGCGCGGCCACCAACAAGCAGTTCATCACCCTTCAGTCCAAGGCCGGCAACACTTTCTACCTCGTCATTGACTATGACAAGCCGATTGACGAGGAAGCCGAGATGTATGAGACCTACTTCCTGAACCTGGTGGACGAGCGGGACCTGCTGGCCCTGATGTCCGATGAGGAGAAGGAAGAGGTTCCGACGCCTACGCCGGAAATCATCTATGTCACGCCCGAACCGACTGCTGTCCCTGCGCCGACGCCGGTGGTCACTGAGCCTGAACCGGAGAAAAAGCCGGATCAGATGACAGCGATCATCGCACTGGCGGCCATCGTGCTGCTGGGCGGCGGTGGTGCGATCTTCATGCTGAAGAACAAGGGCAAGGGCGGTAAGAACCGCGCTGACAATGACTTTGTTATGGATGATGACGACGACGAATCGGACGAGGAAGAACCGAATCAGGAGTAATAACACGAGCCCTGCGGACTGAACCCGCAGGGCCGTTTGCATGGAGGGAAACATGGAATTATTCATTGCTGAAAAGCCGAGCGTCGGCAAAGCCATTGCTGCCGCAATCGGAGCGACGGAATCAAAGAACGGCTACATGGAAGGCCATGGCTTCATGGTCACCTGGTGTCTTGGACATCTGGTCGAGCTGGCCATGCCCGAGGACTACAACAAGAATTTTGCCACCTGGCGCTATAAGGATCTGCCCATTATCCCGGACAAGTGGAAATACAACGTATCCGCTGACGGCGCGAAGCAGTTCAACATTGTCAGCTCCCTGATGAACGATGAAAAGGTGAATGGGATCATCTGTGCGACAGACGCAGGACGCGAGGGTGAGCTGATCTTCCGTCTGGTCTACGAAAAGGCAGGCTGCCGGAAGCCGGTTCGGCGCTTATGGATTTCCTCCATGGAAGAAAGCGCGATCCGGGAAGGCATCCATGTCATGAAGAACCAGTCCGCCTATGACAATCTCTATCAGGCTGCCCTGTGCCGGGCACAGGCTGACTGGCTCATCGGGATGAACGCCACACGGCTGTATTCACTCCTGTATGGGCCTACGCTGCCCATCGGTCGGGTTATGACGCCGACCCTGGCAATGCTCAGTGAGCGTGAGGACGCCATCGAGCATTTTGAGCCGGAGACCTTCTACACTGTCAAGCTCGATCTGGGCAACGGCCTGATCGGGCACTCCGAACGCATTCATGATCTGAGTGAGGCCCGCAGCCTGACGGAGGCCTGCAACAGGGACAGCGCTGTGGTTAGACAGGTCGAGCACAAGGAAAAGAAAGAGAATCCTCCGCTGCTCTATGACCTGACTACGCTCCAGAGGGATGCCAACCGCATCTTCGGCTATACCGCCCAGCAGACGCTGGAATACGCGCAGGCTCTCTATGAGAAAAAACTGCTGACCTATCCTCGCACAGACAGCCGGTTCCTGACCCATGACATGAAAGAGAAAATGCCGGAGCTGGCCTCACGGGTCAGCGGCACGCTTCCTTTCGCTGCCGGACTGGATCTGGGCGGTCACGCGGAGACCGTGGTGAATGACGATAAGGTAAGCGATCACCATGCCATTATCCCTACGGATTCCATGCCGGGTCAGGAGCAGGTGATCAATTCACTGGCGTCCGGCGTGCGGGACCTGCTGACGCTGGTCAGCACCCGGCTCCTGTGCGCCATGGATGAGCCGTTTGTGGTTGACGAAACGACCGTTACTGTCACCTGTGCAGGGCGTGAGTTCAAGCTCAAGGGAAAGAAAATCCTGCAGATGGGATGGCAGCGGATCTGGCAGGCCTTCCGCGGTAGCATCGGCGGACGGGCTCCGGAAGAGGACGATGAGAAAACGCCTTCGCTTCCGAATGATCTGAAGGAGGGCGATGAAATCGCTCTGCCCCGGGCTGAGCTGGCTGAGGGCAAGACCACCCCGCCTGCGCATCATACCGAGGACACCATTCTGCACGCCATGGAGACAGCCGGCGCTGACGATATGCCAGATGACGCGGAGCACAAGGGCATCGGTACACCTGCTACCCGTGCAGCGATCCTCGAAAAGCTGCTGGAAACCAAGCTGGTTGAGCGCACCGGCGACCGGAGAAAGAGGATTCTGACACCGACAGCCAAGGGAAAAGCTCTGGCGTCTGTGCTCCCGAAAAAACTGATGTCTGCTCAACTGACAGCTGAGTGGGAACAGCGCCTGAAGCGGATTGAAAAGGGCGAAGAGAAGCCGGAAGCCTTTATGGAGGATGTCCGTGCCTTTGTCCGTGATCTGACCAAGGATACCACTCGTGCAGAGAACGCGGATCAGCTCTTCCAGCCCATGCGACAGGTGATCTGCAAATGCCCGAAGTGCGGCGCAGCCATTACGGACCGGCCCAAGGGCTTTATGTGTGAAAACCGGATCTGCGGCTTTGCGCTCTGGAAGACAGGCGGCATTCTGACCGGCGCGGAGCATCCGCTGACCTCCAGTGATGTGAAAGCACTGGTGGAAAAGGGCTCTGTTCATAAGACCGGGCTGCTGTCAGCAAAGTCGCATATCCGCTATGAGGCAACACTGCACCTGGATTACAAGGACGGGAAACCCTTTCTCCGTCCGACCTTTGACAAACAAGGAGGGAAATAGATGAAAAGGCTTGTATCGCTCTTCCTGATTCTGATGCTTCTGTGCGGGACGGCCATGGCAGATAACGGAACGGTTATCACCATGGATACATCCAATGTGCCGGAAATCCCCGAGGGCACGCTGTCTGCCGAGGTGATTCCCTTTACGGGCAATCAGACCTACGCCGTGTTCTCCGCTCCGACCAAGAAGAGTATCCGCGGCGCGAAGGGCCGTGCCCGAGTGAGCACCAATGGCTGGATTCAGGTTTTCGGCGCGGAGGACGACTGGATCCTCGTGCAATATGATATTTCCGATAAGCAGAACCGTATCGGCTATATCTACATCAACGCGCTGTCCAAAGATGTCACCGTACCGGATCTGAACCTGAAACGCGCGGCTGCTGTGGTCAACTATGATGTGGAGGTTACGGATGATCCGCTGGTCAGCAAAACTCCGCTGGCGAAGTTGACCGAAAACACCAAGGTAACCTGCCTCGGCACCATGGGTGCCTGGACATACATTGAGGGAACCGAAAAGGATGTCCTCTTCCGGGGCTTTGTGCCGACCGAATGCCTTTCCGGCACCGTCACCACCCTGCGGGAAGCGGAGAAAGCCATTGTGGGCAGCTGGAAACTGTACGCCGGCACCTCGATTGACGCCAGCCGGATCGTGTTCCACGAGGATGGCTCCGTGACTGGCAGATCCACGCTGGAAAGCGGACGCGAGGTGGAATGGAACGGCTCCTGGCAGCTGGACTATTACGACAGCAACCGCAGCCGCTATTGGAATGACTCCGAGTTCGAGCTGACCCTTTCCCGTGGCACATCGGTGGAGCTGTACGGTCTGCGCATCTGCAGGCAGTCGGCTGAAAATGGGAAGATCAAATACGCGCTGGTGCTTTCGGATGGAACAAAGACCAGCGGCATGGTGCTGACGGAATAACCCCTTACAGGCTGGATGCTTTGATTGGCGTCCAGCCTGATCTCTTATGGAGGTGACGATTTTGCAAAATAACAGTTATGCGATTTATCAAGTGAAGGATGGCCAGGATTATCACCTGCTTCGGTTTGCCAGCATGGATGAGCTGAAGCGGGATGGACAACGCCTGCGGAGGGATGCCCATAAGGTACTGGACGCTGCCGAAAGCACGGTCTTTCCTGATAAAGCCGCTGCTGAACAGTTTCTTCGGGATGAGGGCTTCCTTGTGATTCACAATGATGATCCGCAGATGATTACGGTCAGGAACATGACGAAGCAGGAAGCGATCCTGTATCTGAGTCTGGGAGACGGATGCTGCTGGCTGGAAGGCTGTGATACACGGAATGTTGATCAGACCGTGAAGCCTGAAAACTATGAGCTGGTTTATTCAGCCTCTCTTCCTCCAATGGAAGCGCGTGATCAGGCTGCGATTCTTGAAAGCCTTTACGCACGGTTCAATCTGGATCGTCCCGAAGACTTCCATGGGCACAGCCTGAGCGTCAGTGATGTGATTGTTCTGAAGCAAAACGGCCGGCTGTCCTGCTATTACACGGACAGCTTCGGCTTTCAGAAGCTGCCGGATTTCATTCCACCGGTAAACGTGCTTCGCAATGCGGAAATGTCAATGGAAGACGATCTGAACATGATTGACGGGATCATCAACAACGGACCGAAGGAAGAGAAAACGCTTAAGGTTTCTGATGCTCCTGAGCATCTGCCCCGTCCTAAACACCGGAACGACCCTGAGCGATAAGCAAGGAGGCACAGAATGATTGAATCTACCCATGATTATGAATCCTGGCGCGACAGTCTGCATGACAATCCCATGCCGGAAGCGGATGAGCATCAGGTGAGATTTTATTCTCATGACTATACTGCGGACACCACCCTGGAATACAACCGGCAGGGAGACCGGGCGGAGCTGACGCTTTCCTTCAGCTCTGAGGATCCTGATATGGGTGTTGAAGAGATGATCTACGGCGGCGAGAACCGGGAGAGCATGGCGGAGCTTGTTTCTGATCTGAAAGATGAGATCACCGGTTATCTGGATGCTGTTGATTCCTCTTCCTTCTATGAGCAGCAGGGACTGCCTGCGGAAGCATCTGACGCCTACGGTGAGTATTCCCGGACTGCGCTGTATGCCTTTGAAGCCATTCTGGGTGAAACAGAAAAGGAGCTTCAGGGCGAACTGACCTGGAGGCCTATCGAACCGGATAAAACCGATTGGCTTTATTCCGGCAGCAGTGAGCAGGATCTGGAACGCGGCTGTGTGGGACCCCTGCGCGGCGACTTCGGAAAAAGCGGCGGTGAGTTCTGGACGAGCTGGTTTGATCACCAGCCGGACCTGAAGAGCACCGCCTTCCATGAGGAGCTTCAGAATGTGGTGAACGCACTCCGGAAGCAGGATGGTCTGCTCCGTAACTTTGCCAGCATGAGCAGAGGGTGCCGTGACGGGCTTGCCTGCGAGGACAGCTTCGGCTTTAAGGCTGAATCTCCCCATTACACCTACTGCCTGCGCTGCACCCCGCGCAGAGGCGATTACAACTTCTACCTGTATGCCTATGACAAGGACGCTCAGCGTGAGCAGGCTGTGCTGAAGGGCCGGAAAGAGCCTGAAAAGCAGCAGATGGCGAAACCCAAAATCAAAAGAAATGAAATGGAGCGATAAAAACATGTATCTGATGAATCTGATGAATAAGAAGTGCATGACCCGCGCCGACCTGAGCATGATGAGCGGCGTGCCAGATTCCACCCTCCGGGATATTCTCAGCGGAAAAGCGCAGATCGATCACTGCGAGGCTGCGACGATTTACGGCATCGCGGAGGCGCTGGGCACCTCTGTTGAGGATATCCTGGATCATTACTGGGATGAGTGCCTGGAAGATGACGATGAGAAAGCCTGGAAGCAGCAGCCTCTCCATGATGGGCATACGCTACTGCTCTTTTATTCCACGGTGGACAAGCTGGTACAGCTGCGCCAGGCTGTGGAGGACGCCAATCTCGCGTCCTGCTTCAGCAGCGAACTCTTTATCGATCAGCTCTTTCATGAGGGGTTCTATCGGGAGGCCTTCTTTGTGCTGGGCCTTGCCGATTACCTGAACAGGAAGCTTGGGAAAAAGAAGGATCCCCGTTTTGATGCTTATCGGGGATATTGCCTGGACAGTCCGGTTTATTCTCTGAGCACGCTTGAGGAATACGATGACCCCGCGGGGCTCGAGCAGGCCAAGGCTTACGCGGAAGTCTATGCCATTCCTGAGCTTGCCGCTTTCAATATCTTCATGACCGAGGAAGACATCAGCCCTGATGACTGATGCCTTTTTCTCTGCCGGGATTATTCACCGCAGAAGAAACGAGGTTCCATGACTGATAAGCAGATTTTGAAAAGCATCAAGGCACTGGCCCGGGGCGAGTGCGCAAACTATGACCGCGGAAACTGCCTCCTGACGGATGAACGGTGCCATCTGGTGAATCCCAGCTACGAAAGCATTCATGACGGAGCAATCGACTGCGATTATTTTCTGGAGTGTGTGCTGCCGGCTGACTGGAGTCTGAATGACCTGGTGTCCTATGCGCTCTGGTATGACGAGGCGGATGAGGAACCCCTTCCTCATGGCATGAAACGCTGTGAAATCTGTCAGAATCCTTTTGTCCCAACACATGCCAAACAGAAATACTGCAAGGGCTGCGCCGAGACAGCGAATCGGAAAAAGACAAGAGCGCGCATGTACGAACAGCGACATAACTCGTGAGATGGCAGTCAGATGTTTGATTTAGCCTCTTCCCCGCATTCCCCAAAGCCTTATATATCAACACTTCTTCGATAGCCAATTCCCCGATTTTGAGGCAGGACGACCAAGAGGTCATCCTGCCTCAATTTGGCTCTGTAAATCAAACATGGAGGTATAGCAATGACTGTGTTTACGACTGAAGAACAGAACCTGATCTGCCTTTACGATCCCGGCAGCCGGGAAGGTCTGATCCATGAGCTGCATGAAATGCAGAAGGATCTGATGCCCGATGAGGAAGATCTGGAAACCCTGACCCGCAGTGTGCTGGCAAAGCTGGAGCGCATGACAGATGCCGAATACTTTGAGATTACGGAGGCACTGAATCCCTTTTATCCGCTGGACGATGAGGCCTATCCGGATGAGGATTCCGCGCTCGGGTGGACGGACAATCCTGCATGGGACAAGATTGATCCGGACGCAGAGATTGAATAATCCGAGAGGAGGTAATACCCGATGCCCAACAAAACACAGATCTATGCACAGATGGCGGATGATACCGCCAGAAAAATCACCGGGGATTATCTGGACTGGGCGGCTTTCCTGAATACTTCTTCGCGGCTGTACAAGTATCCCTTCCATGATCAGCTGATGATCTATGCTCAGCGTCCGGATGCCACAGCCTGCGCGACCTATGATCTTTGGAACGACACAATGCGGCGGTATATCCGGCGCGGCTCCAAGGGTATTGCGCTTCTGACGCCCGGACCCTATGGCATGGATATCCGGTATGTATTTGATGTATCCGATACCGGCACACGCCGGAACTCCAGAAATGTTGAGCCCTGGGCACTGTCGGATGCCGCCAGGGAGCCGGTTCAGCAGATGCTGGAGGATCAGTATTATGCCGATGCCGCGATGGGACTGGAGCAGCAGATTGATCAGATCGCACAGCAGCAGGCACTGGAATACTGGCGGAATCATGCCCGTGACATCCGCGACAGCGTGGACGGATCCCAGCTTGCTGAGTATGATGATTTCAGCATCGGAGCTTCCTTCCGGAAGGCCGCTGCCGCCAGCATCTCCTACAGCATCCAGACCCGGTGCGGACTGGATCCGGAGCTGTTCCGGGAGGATTTCACAGAGGTGCTGGACTGGAACACCCCAGCCACCGTCGCAGAGCTTGGCAAGGCTGTCAGTGAGATCAGCGGACAGATGCTGCGTCAGATTGAAACGACTGTCAGAATGACTGAAAGGAGCATGAGCCATGAGCGAACTGATTTACAAGAGGAACGGAGACTACCTGCTGCCGGAGATGGGACTGACCGAAGCGGAGCGCAGACCCCTGGGCAAGTACGGGATCATGAGGCAGCAGTATCTGGAGCAGAACCGCCCCGGCCTGTACACGAGGCTGATCCTGAGCGGGAAGCTGATGGAGCATCTCCAGGAAATCGACACGATGGCCCACAGCCGTCTGGACAGCCTGATGAGCCTGCTGACGAAACAGGCGGGCGTGACGGAGGAGCTGAAAGCCCGAGACCAGATGAAATGGGTCGGGACGATGAACGCTCTGAAGAATCAGGCCGAGGAAATGATCCTGACGGAACTGATCTACGCCTGAGCAATACGGAACCGGAAGCCGTTCAGATTGCCTTTGAACTCCCAACCGAAGCGGAACAGATTGAAAAGATCGATCAGCAGGAACAGAATGTCCCCAATAATCCACCCCATGCAGAGGCTGAGCCCTCTGCATTTTCATTTTCCGGCGAGGAAATTGATCATGTCCTGAGCCGAGGTTCCGGTTTTTCCGGGGGCAGACTTCGGATTGCCGCTCTGTATGACAGCCATCCTTCACCCAAGGCGGCGCAGGAATTCCTGAAAGAGGAATACGGCATTGGTGGGCACAGTCACACCTACCTGGACGGCTCCTCCGGCTTTGTGGACTACAACGGTCAGGGCATTCGCTTGGCCCGTCGCGGCTTTCAGGAGGAAATGAAGCTGCGCTGGCCTGCTGTTGAACAGCATGTCCGCCGGTTGGTTGAAAGCGGAAACTATCTGGATGACGCGGAAAGGCAGCAGCTGGACGATATGCGCAGCGCCATGGCCGGCCAGGATCTGCCGGTGCCTGTTCCTCGCTTTGCGTATCAGCCTGTTGCAAATCCGGAAGAGGAGCCAGTGCCGGAAGTATCTCAAACGCCCGGTGTGCAGGAAGAGCCGGATGAAGCAGATCCTCTCGATGATATTGACCCTGCCGCGATCCGCGAAGAGCTTGCACGAAATGGCATTGTGAACGGTGAAGTGGTTGATCCGGAAGCGCTTGCCCGGAATCCTTTCATTCAACAGGTGGAGGCTGATGTGGCTGCGATAGCGGCTGAGGAAGCATCCGCAGATGCGCAGGATGTGCAGGATGCGCAGACAGAACCGGATGTTCCGCCCCTTCGGCCTGGTGAACGCCGCATTCCTGAGCATGACGGAATTCCAGCTATGAGGGAGGTCACCATTGACCTGACGCTTGATGAGCCGCTGCCGCCTCCCCGGCATCCCCAGAGGCCGCCGCAGGAACCGCCCTTTGCGTATGATCTGCATCCCGGCGATACGATCTATATGGATGGACGCCCCTTCAATGTGGATGAGGTGCGGTTCTTTGACGTGACATTCCGCGACCCGGAAATGGTTTACCCGATTTTCCGCGCAGAAAGCAAAAGCATTCTGGGGCCGCTGCTGGACCGTGATGAGCGGAATTTGCCCTTCAGGACAGCACCGCTGGAGCAGGCGCAGACGGAAGAAGGTCAGGAAACGGAGCTACCGCCGGTACAGGAAACTGCTTTTGAGTCTGCGGTCAATTATCGGATTACGGATGACCACCTGGGTGAAGGCGGTCAGAAGACCAAGTTTGAAAACAATATGCGCGCGATCCGCACGCTGAAAACGCTGGAAAAAGAAAACCGGCCGGCATCTCCTGAAGATCAGGAGGTGCTTTCTCAGTATGTGGGCTGGGGCGGTATTCCCCAGGTGTTTGATGAACGAAACGCGGCCTGGGCAGATGAATACCGGGAGCTGAAATACACGCTCACGCCGGAGGAATACGAGATGGCACGCGCCTCCACGCTCAACGCGCATTACACATCGCCGACCGTCATTCGTGCGATCTATTCCGCCGTGGAGCAGATGGGCTTCCGCACTGGCAACATTCTGGAGCCGTCATGCGGTGTCGGCAATTTCTTTGGTCTATTGCCGGAAACCATGCAGAACAGCCGGCTGTACGGCGTAGAACTGGACAGCATTACCGGCAGGATTGCGCAGTATCTGTACCCGCAGGCGGATATCGCTGTCACTGGCTTTGAGAAAACGGATCGAAAGGATTTCTTCGACCTGGCTATCGGCAACGTGCCCTTCGGCGCATACAAGGTTGCGGACAGGCAGTTTGACCGCTACAACTTCCTGATTCACGATTACTTCTTCGCCAAGGCGCTGGATCAGGTGCGCCCCGGTGGTATCGTTGCTTTCATCACATCCAAGGGGACCATGGACAAGCAGTCGCCGGAGGTACGGAAGTATATCGCGCAGCGGGCTGAGCTGCTGGGAGCGATCCGCCTGCCCAATAATGCCTTCAAGGCCAATGCGGGCACGGAAGTGACCTCAGACATCATCTTCCTGCAGAAGCGCGACCGGGCCATCGACATTGAGCCGGACTGGGTACATCTTGGCCAGACGGAAGACGGCGTGCCTGTCAACAGCTACTTTGCGGATCATCCCGATATGATTCTCGGCAAGATGGTCTGGGACGATTCCATGTATGGAGCCCACCAGGAGACTGCCTGTCAGGCGCTGGAAGGTGCAGACCTTTCCCAGCAGCTGGCTGAAGCGGTCACGAAGATCTCCGGTACCTATCGGGCAGAGGAAGCACCCGAACTGTCTGAGGGTGAAGCCATCCGGGACAGCATTCCCGCTGATCCCAATGTACGGAACTATTCCTATACCGTTGTTGATGACAAGGTGTATTACCGGGAAAACTCCGCTATGGTACACCCGGATCTGAACACTACAGCAGAAGCGCGCATCAAGGGCATGGTTGCCCTTCGGGACTGCGTGCACCGTCTGATGGACGCGCAGCTTCAGGAATCGGATGATTTCACGATCCATGAGCTTCAGGCAGAGCTGAATACGCTGTATGACAGCTTTACGGCCCGATTTGGACTGATTAACAGCCGACCCAATGCGCAGGCATTCGCTGACGATTCCTCGTACTATCTGCTTTCCTCCCTGGAAATCCTGACGGAAAACGGAGAGCTGGAGCGCAAAGCAGATATGTTCACCAAGCGGACGATCCGTCAGCAGAGAAACGTGGAGCATGTGGACACATCAGTGGAAGCACTGGCGGTTTCCATTGCGGAAAGGGCCGCGGTGGATCTGCCCTTCATGGCCGAGTTGACTGGAAAGAGCGAGGATGAGATCGCCTCTGAGCTGACCGGGGTAATCTTCAGGCTGCCTGCGCCGGTAGATGAAAACGGGAGTCCCCGCTATGTCACGGCGGACGAGTACCTGTCCGGGAATGTGCGTCAGAAGCTTCGGGATGCCCGTGCGACAGCAGGGATTTCACCCATCTTTGAGCCAAACGTCAGTGCTCTGGAAAAGGCACAGCCCAAGGATCTGGACGCCTCCGAGATTGATGTACGCCTTGGCGCGACCTGGGTTGACAAGAAGTACATCCAGCAGTTTATGGAGGAACTCTTCGAGATCCCGTTCTACCAGCGCCGTGCGGTTCAAGTGCAGTATTCCAACTTCACCTCAGAATGGCGGATCAACGGGAAAAATGTCCTCTCGTACAACAACGTACCCAACAATCTGACTTACGGTACGGACCGAGCCAGCGGCCTGCGGATTCTGGAGGATACGTTGAATCTCCGTGATGTCCGCATCTACGATACCATCGAGGATGCCGAGGGTAAGGAAAAGCGTGTGCTGAATCAGAAGGCAACCACACTGGCGCAGCAGAAGCAGCAGGCTATTAAAGATGCCTTCCGGGACTGGATCTGGAAGGATCCTGATCGTCGGGAAGCGCTCGTTACCCAATACAATGAGCTGTTCAACAGCGTCCGCCCCCGCGAATATGACGGACAGCACATTACCTTCTCCGGCATGAACCCGGAGATTGTGCTCAGAGAGCATCAGCGGAATGCGATTGCACATACGCTCTATGGCGGCAACACGCTGCTGGCTCATGTGGTTGGCGCGGGCAAGACCTATGAAATGGTTGCTTCCGCCATGGAGAGCAAGCGCCTTGGCCTGTGCAGCAAATCCATGTTCGTGGTACCCAATCACCTGACTGAGCAGTGGGCCTCTGAATTCCTGCGCCTGTATCCGTCTGCCAAGATCCTGGTCACGACCAAAAAGGATTTTGAAAAGAATAATCGCCGTCGTTTCTGTTCCAGGATCGCTACCGGCGACTATGACGCGATCATTATCGGTCACAGCCAGTTTGAGAAGATCCCCATGTCAAAGGCACGGCAGGAACGTCTTCTGCAGGAGCAGATCGAGGAGATCACCCAGGGCATCCAGGAGCTGAAATTCATGCGGGGCGAGCAGTTCTCTATCAAGCAAATGGAGCGTACCCGAAAGCAGCTGGAAGGCCGGCTGCGAAAGCTGCAGGCGGAAGAACGAAAGGATGAAGCGCACACTGAGAATCGCACTGACACCCTTTATGCTGGTCGCAAGACTGATGCTTGGCCTGGCAGCATTCATCTCTTCTATCACCTCGGCGGTCATCGGATTGGCGGTTGGACTGTTCGCTGTTCTCTCTGTCATCGAGTTCGCCATCGGCTACTGGCAGAATGGCATCGCCTTTATGGTGCTCGCGCTGCTGGCCAGCCCGATTGGACTTCCGGCGTTTGCGAACTTTCTTCTGAACAGAATGGATCACATCCTTGGATTCTTTGAAGGACTTCTCTGCTGAGAATCAGCAGTAACACGGCGGCGGTTTGTGTGAATCACAGATCGCCGTCTTTCTCTTTATGGAGGTGCACATGGCGACGACACGCATCATTCCGATGCACATCAATAAGGGCAAAACGATTGCCCAGTGCATGAAAGCGAGAATCGATTATGTAAAGAATCCGGACAAGACGGAAGACGGAGAATTCATTTCGTCTTATGCCTGCGCACCGGAATCAGCGGATCATGAGTTTCTGATGGCCCGGGATGAATATCTCAGTCGGATCGGAAGCGGAAGAAAAAACGAAGTGATTGCGTATCAGCTCCGGCAATCTTTTAAGCCAGGTGAAGTTTCGGCTGAGGAAGCAAATCAGATTGGCTATGAGCTGGCTGAGCGTCTTCTTCATGGAGAACACGCTTTCATTGTGGCGACACATACCGATCGTCGGCATATCCATAACCACATTGTCTTCTGTGCGACAGCACTGGACTGCTCTCATAAATTCAGAAATGTGTGGAACTCCAGCCGGCTTGTTGCAGAGATCAGCGACGAGCTCTGCCGTGAACATCATCTTTCAGTCGTGCAGAATCCGCAAAACAAAACCGTTTCCTATGAGAAATGGGAGGGCGATCAATCCAAATTGACGAGCCGGGATTCTCTGCGAATTACGATTGATGCAGCGCTACGGCTGCAGCCTGATGGATTTGATGCACTCATGCAGCTGATGGAAGAAGCAGGATGTTGGATCAAGCGAGGCGCTCATATGAGCATCAAGCCACCTGGCGGCGAGCGGTATATTCGTCTGGACAGCCTCGGTGCGGAATACTCTGAAACAGCTTTGAGGAAAACGCTCGACGGTCAACATGTGCACATTCCGAAAATCCCCAGGAGTGAATACACCTACAGTCAGGTTAAACGGCTGATCGATATTGAAGCAAAGCTCCGGGATGGCAGGAAGGGTCGGGGCTACGTTGTGTGGGCTGAGCGCAACAATATTGATGCAAAAGCCCAGTCGATCATCTTCCTGAAAGAGCATAACATCGGATCTATCGAGGAGCTTGATGATCAGATCAGCGCACTGAGATCAGAACGAAATGCTCTGCATGCCGCAATCCGGCAGAAGCAAAATCGCATGAAGGAGATCAACCAGTTTCGTCAGGCAATCCGTGATTACCGGAGAACAAAGGATGTTTATGCGCAGTATAAGGCTTCAGGCTGGTCGCCAAAATTCTACAATGAGCACCGGACGGAGATCGAAGATCACAAAAAGGCGCAGGCTGTCTACTCCTCTGTTGAAGGAAAGATGCCGACGTTAAAGGAATTATCTGCCGAATATGAGGCGCTGAAATCGGAAAAAGAAGCTGATGATGCCGCACTCGAAGAACTGAAACCGCAGCTCACAACACTGAATCACATCAAATATAATTTCGATGTTCTGGAACGCGACTACCTGCCAGAAGAGAAAGATCCCCGGCAGGAAGAAAGCCCAGAACGATAACACAGCCCCTGCGTCAGATGCTGTTTACAGCAGCATAACTGGCACAGGGGCTTTTCTTTTTTGAATTTCAGGCGCAGCCAGAAGGTCGAATGACGCAGGAATACGACACAACCACAGAGCGCAAGCTCTGGTTTTCAGGGGCTTGGGGGCGGAGCCTACCAACAAGCTTTTGCAAAACTTAGTAAGTTTGCATTGCTTGCCACTATTATGCCAAGGGAAGGATAAACGCTGCAGCCCTTAAAAATAGGCACTTTGGCGGAATTTGTACTGGCATCGAATAGCATATTATGGTATACTTAAAAATGGCTTGCTATATCCCTTAAGGCAGCCAGAGAGGCAGTTCCTATGGGCTGCACGATAAGATACTCAGAGTAAAATACTTGGCTTAGCCGATACACCGATAAATCCAAATATGCTATGGAATGGGATAGAATCATGAACGGAACCATAAATGCTCAAGAACCAACTAGATTTGAGTTCATGGAGGTACGAAAATGGGACTCTTTGATAAGCTATTAGGCCGCGGACAGGAGCGACAAGAAGAAAAAGCACTAAGCGCAGCACCAAACACAGCACTTCCACAAGAAGTATCTGACATTGAAAAAGCAATCGCAGAAAAAGCAACTCATTTAAGTGAATACAAAAAAATCCCGCTGGGCGAAATCGCAACTTTAGGTGGCGTGTTTGCCCAGCTTTCTCCTGCTTTACGGACAGTTGCACAAACTGTAACCATGGATGGCTTTGGGTATATGCCGATCAATAATTTGGGTGGAGAAGCCCTGCGCCAATTTGCAAAGGATACACCTGGCATTTTCGCTGGTTCGTTCAAGGACCTTTCCACAGGGAAAAACACAATGGCAAAATTAGTAAAGCTCGGCCCCCAGACTGTGACTGCAAATTCTGTAATGCCAATTAATCCCATGATGATGGCTATGGCTGTAATGATGGTACAAGTAAATCAGAAGCTGGATGCGATCCAAAAGACCCAACAAGAGATTCTTTCTTTCCTGACAGAAGACAAGAAGGCAAAACTACAAGGCGACCTAAACATGCTTACCGATATTCTGGACAAGTATAAATACAACTGGGATAACGATCAATATAGAAACAACTATCACATGAAAGCTCTGGACATTAAGCAGGGTGCTGAGCAAAACATTGTTTTCTATCAAAAACAGATTGCAGACAAAATCAAAGGACTTCCGCCGGTTTTTCTAGATCAAGCGATCCGCGACACAATGAACAAGATCGCAGATAACTTTCACGATTACAGTATGTCTCTGTATCTTTTCTCTTTTGCCGCCTACCTGGAAGTTATGCTTTTAGGTAACTTTAGTGAAGACTATCTGAATGCTGTGGCTCAAAGAGTAAGGGATTATCAGGCTTATTATCAAGACCAGTTCCAAAAATGCCGCGAGTATATTGCTAAAGTTTCTGGCGATTCAGTCCAGATGAAAGTGCAAGATGCAGTTGGTCAAGCTGGCAAATTTCTCGGTAACTTGATCGGATCTTCTCCGTTGTTGAAGAAGGGGCCGGTTGATGACTGGCTCAAAGACGGAGGAGAGCAGCTGCTTAAGGGCAAAGAAGAAAAAATAGCAAAACTGGTATCAGAGTTCGAAACACAGCAAGAAACCGGAAGTGAAATGTTTGAAGATAGTATTCGAGGTGTCAGAGCTATCTGCAACGAGACGCAAGCAATTATGTTCGATAAAGAGAATATCTACTTAGTCGCTTAAGCATATATGTCAATGGCTTAGAACACCCATTCGTCTTATTTCAAACCACTGGAGGGCACGATGAGAAAGGTAATTTGTGGATTTTTAGTGGCTGTATTGCTACTGTCTGTTACCGTGCTTATTTCAGGAACAGCGTTCGCAGATCAAAAAAACGTCAGCGTTTCTGCTTCTATCGCTCAATCAGACAATAAGTTCAGTATGTCTTCTTCTGACAAGGTGAAAACTTTTCGGTATGGAAAGGGAGCTATTGGTTCTTTTCAGATTTCCGGAAATATTAACGAAGAAACCACATATCAGGGAGTTCAAGCAGTTGGCCTTGAATCCGGAACAATTGCATTTAAGTATAACTACAGCGGAGCTTATCTCAAAGATAGCGATACTTCCTGGAGTATAATCGATGACGGCTCGAAAGAAATTGACTCAATCAAGCTAGATGCATCCATAAAAAAAGGGGTTTTGCTTGTTCAAAAATCTTACGACGGTAGGACATGGGTCAACGCAGCTCCCCCTGTTGTAAACTATTTCGCAACAATAAAAGCTGGAAACAATCAGTTCTATACTGCAGATGGCTCTGACATTGCCAGTGGCACGTTCTATCGTATAGTAATTGCTTATAAGATGCACAAGAAAACCGGGAACTATGGTTTGTTTAATGCCCTGACGGCTTATGACGAGATTTATTGTGTAGAATCGTATTCTTTCTATGCATGTACCAATACAGGAATCATCTCTTTGCATAACATGCTTATTGATGAATCAACCATCCCGCTTTCCCGCACTGGATATGAGACAGGCGGAGATTACAAATATGAATCAAAGTCTTCAGTTTCGAGAATGTCGTATGGTTCGGCAGGCTTGTGTGAAATCAGTATTACTGGTCAGTTCTCTGGTGAAACCAGTTCTCGCAATCAGCCACTTAATTTGGCACGTGGAGATGCAGTTCTCACATTATCCTACAATGGGAAATTACTCACTGACACCCCGGAAGCATGGAAAATAATCTCGTCAGGATCAACAAACGTCAATTCGATAAAGCTTCCCCAAAAAATGGAGAAAGGTGTAGTCATTATTCAGTCTTCCCCTAATGGAAAGGACTATACAAATCTCATAGAACCTCTTTGTAATTTCTTCGCACAGCATCCCAGGGGTATGGTTTTACCTGTGAAGATTTCAAGCAAGGGATATTATCGGATAATCGTAGCATACCAAACCCAGAGGTACGTTGGGAAAAAGCTCGTAGTTCTTGATAATAATGAAGATCGCTTCCATGTGGAGATATATACTTTCAGGATCACAAAAGACAACCTGGAAGGAATGGAAATCGAAGACGATGGCTACTCTCTCACAACATTAGAAAAGGGAGAAACCCTCAAGGATTATGCTTCGACGACCGTTGGCTTTATCATCGATAAGCTCGGTACTAATTATGAGGTTAAGGTCAATGGACGTACCGTCAATGATCATACAGCTATAACGGAAAATGGATATTATACAATTCAAGTTACAACTCCTTTAAGTAAGACTCGGTTAACACATGCATATGTGTTCAGGGATGACCAGACAAAAGGGGCATCCACATACTTTGCAGATGTTCCTGTCAGCGGTTACCGTGTATTTCGTGAAGGTGATTTACCAACCTATGACCAACGAACGAAAATACAAATTCTCAGAACCAATGATCAAACACCTCCGTTAACGGGAACCATTACCAATGTGGATACCGGAAAAGAAATTATTTTTGATGGTTCATCACGCAGCCCACAGACGATAGACCTTACTGAAGGAACATATCATGCTGATCTGTATAGTGGCTATACTGAATCTGGTTCTGTTTATCATTATGAATTAAACTTTAATATCATCGCTGAGGACTCGAGACCTTTTGTAAATTACAGAAATCTGATGACTGCTGATCGTTTATCTGATCTGTCATCAAGATACTATCAGGTTGCATACCAGACAACTCGTGGAGGCTATATCTTTGTTTGTTTTTCCGATCAGCAAAGAGCATTTAAATATGCATACGAAATAGAAAAGCGTTTTGTCGAAGACGGCAGATACAAGTCTCTGGATAATCCGAATGTTAAAATAAAGTATTCTGCTGATAATCAGGGACTTATTGATTTAACACAGGCTATAAATCATTATGCAGATCAGAATGTTGAAATCGCATTCTTCAATCCGATTGATGCTTTCACATATCGGACGCTGGACGATCCAGAGCAGCTTTCAAACTTAGAGGCGCTTTCACTTCCTGAAAGTGTGAAGGTTATTCCTTCGCAGGATGAAAAGGAACTAATGTATCAACGACAGCCTTTCCTGAATGACTTTACATTTATCCATGTGGCCGATTACGATGTTATAAGCGTGGAAGCATTTTGCCGCAGCAACAACACAACTTATCCACTCCAATTTGATATTCCAGTTGAAGAACAATTAACGGTTTCATCTGAGTATTATATTACTGAGACCAATATATATGGGGACACGAATACATACACTGCTTTCTTTGCTGCTGACAATCAGACAAGGGTAACATGGAAAATAACTAAAGGCAGCGGAACGGAGATGACAGAAACAACTTGCGAGAGCACGCAAGAGCTCTCAGCAGATGCTGTTGAAATTATAGGTGCTGAAAACTCAGTTGATAATTATGCTATTGTCACGATAACTCCATCAAATGGCTATTCATATCCTGTTACATGCTTGGTTTCTGATCTACAAGGACTAGTATTGAATAAAAAGGGCGACTATAACTTTAGTTATGTCGACCGTATAGGAAACAACTATGAGCAGGTTGTCCATATTACAGGAAACCAGGCTTCATCTCCAATCAGTCAGGATGCCATTTCTTTCTCTGATCTGTATAACAAGGTCTATTTGCAGGATAAACCTGTTTCTGATCGATAATTAGTACGGAGGAGGGATTGCTATGAGTAGGCATAAGAAAGTATTAGCTATTGCTCTCTGCATAACATTGCTTTTCTCGTATGCAACATATCGTGTGATTACCAACCGATCACCGTTGCCGGATATAATTGTTGTAGCCTATGGGCAAGAAACCGAAAAAACCAAACGATTGAAAGATGAAATCGGAGAAGGCACAATTCATGATATTCAATCAATGGTGACCAGTTCTGTTGCAGAAGACCTGACAGCGGCCGGCTTCTCGTGTGGCGATGGAATTGCATATACTATTGAAAACGATGATTATGCAGCTGCGGGCTTATACTATTACGACAGCGGATTACAACTGTTCGAGTCATCGGAACTGCAATCTGTTGGGTTCGTCCAAATAGTCAGTGATACTGTAAAATATGAAGAGCCTAGTAGCGCTCAATCAGTAATAACGGTTGTTCCCAGTGATGATAGTATCGTTAAACACCTAATTTGTACGTATAGTTACGAGAATATTGTATCTGACCATTTTGTCTATCAAGGGTATTACGTAAGCTACTACCAACAATCACCGATGCGCGTGGTTTACTCCATAACAGAGAATATCACTTCAAATTATGACTTTACTCTGGGAAGCTTGTATGATTATGACCACGAACGTTTCATTTATGATCGCTCAATCTTAGGTGAATACCAATCACACTCTGCCATACCCCTTTTCAGCGAGACTGACTATCTCGCTTTAGAAGCTGAACTGCAGGAAGTATCAGAGCAGCAGCTCTTAAATGGGTATTATGTATCCGAGTACAGGATTGTGTATATTTCCCCTGAAAGTGTACAAGCATATCTTGACAGCGAAGAAGAGGATACTTTCTTCGGTTACGGAACACGAGAACTGACAGAAGCATTTGGGTATGGAACGGCTTTAGCATATACCGAGAATGGATTTCAATCAGCAAAAATCATTGAAGAGAATGAATCATACAACTGGAAGTCGTTTCTTACAAAAGTCGGCATTGGCTGTGGTGTGTTAATTGTTGGTGCCATCCTTGCACCCGTTACCGGGGGTGCTTCATTTGGATGTGCTTTGATAACTGCGACAAAGATAACTGTTGGTGCATCACTCTGCGCTGGATTAGGTACATTAGCGATCGAAACAGCCATGGGATTGGCAAATGGTAAGGGATTTGAAGAAGCGCTGCATGATGCGAGTCATAAAGGATTAGATACATTTGCAAACACATTCCTGATTACTTCCGTTGTAGCATCTGTTGGCGTTGCAAGTGGAGCCATCAAACCTTCTGCCTGCTTTGTTGCTGGCACCCGGGTCATTGTTGGAATTGATGACGGTCACTTTGTATATTTGCCTATTGAAAGCATTAGCTTGGGCGACAGGCTTCTTTCCTGGAATCACGAAACAAGGGAAAATGAGATCAAGACCGTTAGTAGCATTTATAAACGGGAAGTAGCACAGACGCTAAGGCTTGTTGTCAATGGGACAGCAATAGAAACTACGAAAGAGCATCCTTTCTGGAATGTTGATATAAATAATTGGTGTAAAGCGGAAACATTAGTTTCAGGATCAAGGGTTTTACTTGCTGATGGAGATTATGGAGTTGTCGAAGAATCAATACTGATTGAGCACTCTGCTCCGGTTACGGTTTATAACTTTGAAGTGGAAGACAATCACACCTATTACGTCGGTATTTCAGGCATTCTTGTACACAATCAATGCGATAGCATGTTCGCTTCCGAACGAAGCAAAGCTGTTAGAGATGCTTGGAAGCGAGAGGCGGAAGCTGTTAAGAATGGTGTAAGCAAGTATAACTGGACTAGTGCAGAAAAAACACAGCTTCTGAAATTTGGCAAGATTCGGGGTTACGAAGGGCATCATATCAAGACGGTGAAGGAACTGGCTGGAACGGCAAAGGAGTATCTCATTTCATCAGCGGACGATATTGTCTTCCTAACCAAGCAGAATCATGCATACGTTCATCCGGGCGGATTCAAGAATCCAACAGATATAAACCGCTTGGTTGAACTACTGCCCTGGGTGGTTGAAAGATTGCCGGCTTTAGGTTTCTAACAAGATGTTTGAGAGGAGAATATCATGCATTATATTGAGCAGGTTGAATCAAAATGGGGCACATTAGAGGAAGAGGGACATTGCCTTGTTAACGGGAAGATGCCATTCATCTCAGATGTCGCAAGACTTAACATGATATTCCCAGCAGAAAATACGGAGCTGTTTATTTCCCGTGTGCATGATAGATTTCAATGCGACCTTCCCGAACAACTTATAGAATTCTACAAGAAATACAATGGCTGCAGATTGTTTTTCGGAAGCTTAAATGTGTTTGGGATGCAGAATCATCCTGGTGAGGTATACCAACCATATGATATATTTGTTGAAAACAATCACATAATGGGAGCCATAAAAGGATCATCAAAAGATGCATTCAATATGCTCTTTGTTGCATCAATTGGTGGCGATTATGCATTTGGGATTGATAAAAATAATCCGGGTAGAATAACAGGAATTAAAAAGGGAGCTAAGTATTCTATCGTTCAAGAGTTTCCCGATTTCAACGCCTTTTTTGATTTTCATTTCCGAAGATTAATATGTGAGTATAGTACAGACTGCAGAAAGATTCATCCTTCCGTTCAGTTTAAGGGAATCCCTGCACTTGAGAATCTAACAAGCGAGATACAATAGCTATGGAGGTTATGGAAAATGCTCGCCTACACAGCTAAACTAAGGGAAACACTGGAGTCAATCTCGTTTGAAGATGACAATTTCATCGAAGAGCTGCTCGAAGTCGCGCAGCTCTTTCGCCCTTTTTCAGTTGCCATTACGGAGTTTATATCGGAACACGGTTTTAATGGTAGCTTAGTTGATGTAGATGCAAAAGTGACGTTTATCCGCACTGCCTTTGAGAAAGCCAATATAATGCCGCCGAGAGAAATTCGGGAGTGGTTTACTGCCGGACAGCCCATCAAACGTGATACGGCATTTCTCATCTGCTTTGCGTTTGGACTGGATGGTGGCGAAACTGATGAGTTCTTTAGAAGATACTATGCCAGGGAACGTAGTTTCAATTGCCATCAGGTACAGGAGGCTGTTTACTATTTCTGCCTGAACAATGGCCTATCCTATGCAGAAGCGCTAGATATACAGACGCGTGTGCCACTGGCGAAAGAGAGCCAGAAGAGCGGCGATGTTGTGTACACCGGTTCCATTATCGCAGAGCTGAATGAGCTTGAAACAAAGGAAGATCTGATCGCATACCTGACAGAAAACATTGATAAGTTTTCTGACAGCAATGTTACTGCTTACGAAACAATCCGCCGTCTGTGGACGTTTGCGGCTGGGAACGGCGGATTGCTGATGCAGGAACGGGAGAAGCTACCATCAGTCCTTGATGATGCAGCTACCGGTGAAAAGAGCAAGATTCGCTCCGGGAATAAAGGTGTTAAGCCGTGGGATGCCTACCTAGCGATTCTGCAGCTCGACAAGGATGACGTGAAGCAACTGAAAGCAGAGCGCTCAATTAGGCCGATCCTGAAGAAGCTGCATGCCGATGCACAGGACTCTTTCCCGGACAGACAAGGTATCGACAAAATCCTGCGGGGAGAGCATGTTTCTTATGAGCGAGTGCGGAAATGGCTGATACTTCTGACTTTCTACACTTTCTGGGCACAGAAAGCAGTGAAAGAAGAGAGTTACGAGGCTGAGCCGGAGGACGCAAATCGCTGCTTGACAAGCATGAATCAGCATCTGATGGAAGCTGGCTACCCGGAGCTGTATGTCGGTAATCCCTATGACTGGATTTTCTTATTTGCTTCCAAGAGTGAAGAGCCGCTGTATGTGTTCAGGTTCATCTGGAATGAACTATTGGCAACTACATTGGAGGAACACCTGTAAATCCAAATTGCAAAGGGTTTGAAGTATGATGCCCTTGAAGATATTCAAGGGAGGGAGAACCATGGACGGAAGAAAGGCGCTTACCCCAGGTACAGTGTTGAAACTGCATACCCGAACTGGATATACAGAGTATTTCGTTCGCCGCGAAATAGGCCGCGGCGGTTCCTGCATTGTGTATGACGCTTCTACCACAGACAATCTGGAAAATGAAAAGCTGGTGCGCATCAAGGAATGCTATCCTCACGCCATGAGGCTCATTAGAGAAGATGACGGTTCGCTTCGTGCGGAAGAAAAAGACAGCGCAGCTTTTGATGCGGCAAAGAGTAGGATTATTGAGGCCTATCAAAAAAACCATGAGCTGTTCATGGCAGACGGCCTAACCAATTCGGTCGTTAACACAACGAATCTGCATGAGGAATACGGGTCTGTTTATATTGTGTCGACCTGGCTGAACGGACAAACCTTTGCGGATGCAGAGCCTGAAACGCTACATGACTGCATTGCTCTGGTATTGAGCACTGCCAAAGTACTTAAAAAAATTCATGGCGCGGGTTTCCTGTATCTTGATCTAAAACCAGATAATATCCTGACCATCAAAGGCAGTCTGGATCTTGTACAGCTGTTCGATTTTGACTCTATGATCAGCATGACAGATTTGGAAAACGCTGTTCGCAGCAATCATCCGGCAGCACTCCGTGCCTCCTATACCAGAGGGTATGCGCCGCTTGAACTACAGACCGGGAAGATTCGTCAGATTGGCAGGCACTCTGATTTATACAGCCTTGGAGCGATACTGTTTGAAGCACTATGGCACAGGACACCCAATGCCTTTGACTGTGAAGAAAATGCGGAATATGATTTTGCTTCCATCGCATACAATAGGATAAACTATCAGGATGCCATTTTCCGTGAACTGACGGTGTTTTTTCATAAAACACTCGCTAGCTATTATGGAGACCGTTATAAGGATGCCGGTGAAGCGATTGAACAGCTGAGAAGGATGCTTACCCTGTCTGATGAGACAAGGCCGTGGCTTTTTTCGACACCCATTTCAGCGCCGGTTTTCTTCGCCGGCCGGGAAAAGGAGATGGAGGCATTATCCAAGCTTCTCTGCTCATCAGTGCATCATGTGTTTAATCTGTATGGTATGGGCGGCATCGGGAAAAGCACGTTGGTCAGAGCTTGGCTCAGTTCTCATCGCAATGCATATGATGCCATACTCTGGCTGTACGATCAGGGGAAAACAGAAGAACTGCTTTGCGACGATCTGATGATCCATGTAAACACTGTTGAACGAATGAAGGATGAGTCACAGGAAGAATATCTCGGAAGAAAGCTGCGGACTCTGTCTGAAATCGTATCACGGCAGCATATCCTTGTGATCGTGGACAACGTATTGCCGGAACACATGGAAAACCTTCAGCCGCTGCTGACAGTAGGGTGGGATGTTCTTCTTATATCCCGTCCCGCACTGACTGATGGAATGTATCCATCGCTATGTATAGAAGAATTGACTCCGAAAGCCCTGGCCAGTCTGTTTGTACGCTATGCACACACAGAAATCAGCAATGAGGAAGATAACCGGGATTTTGAGGACATCGCAAACACTGTTTATGGGCACACGCTGACCATAGAATTGCTGGGCCGACAGATTGCCAGGAGTTATCTGACAATTCATGAAGCCGCTGTGATGGTTAAGCAGGCAGGCTTCAGAGCACTACCGGGAGAAAAAATCGATTACATTCATGATCAGCAGTCATTTATGGCACCGCTGACGAGAATCTTGGATCAGCTGGTAGAAATCGATCAGTTTACCGAAGAAGAGAAACAGGTCCTTCAGATTATCTCTGCAATTGAATTGCCTGGCATCCAGGTCGGCCTGCTTCGGGAGCTGACGTCATCTGCCATGGTTGTAACGATCCATCGCATGGAAGCCAGTGGCTGGCTTGCCGTGGATGATCAGAGAGTCATCTTTCATCCTTTATTGCGTGAATACTTCTCCGCTTGGCCTTGGACAGAGAAAATCTGCCAAACGGTGGATGACATCCTTGTCAGACTGCATAGAAAGATTAATCCTAATGAGGATCAGCCAGATTTGGATAAACAGTTTCCATCCGATTATCGCTCATTATATGAGCTACTTTCGATTTCGGAACAGCTTCTTCGTTACGGCATCCCCGGTTCTCCTGCCAGTCAGCAACTGGCATTCCGCATCCTGATGGATGCACCAGTGGATGTAGACGAAGTAGTACTTGATCGGATGTTGCAAATGCTTGGCCGCCCAGAGAATTTGGACGAAAGATGTGTTCTTCGCCTGTATGAAACGTCAGCCTTTATGCTGGGACGACTTGAATATTATCAGGATGCGCATGAAGTTCTAAAGCACATGAAGGCCTATCTAAAGAAGCATCCCAGCCATTACTATACTTCATGGTATCACCGCGCAAAGGCGGTTATCACAAATAATCAGTTTGGAAGAGAAAAAGATAGCGTATGTCTTAAGCATGAAAATGCCGCTATCAAAGAAGCCCGAGCTTCAATCCATCCGGATGCAAAGCGTCAGCTCGCTGCCGTTTTGCTCAATAAAACACAGACGTTGCTTGAAACGCACAGCAAGATGAGCCTTTGTGGAGAGATGATTCATGAGGCTGGAGCTTTGCTGCAGGGATGTGGCATAGAAAGCGATTATGAGAAGTATCATTACGATTGCGTTTCCGCCATGTACTTTGCCATCATCGGAGATGAAAAATCTGCCATTGCGCACATAAACAGCGCAACAAAGCATGCGGACAAAACAAAGGACTCACCACTGGCGTTCGTTGAGCATTTGCTGGATGAGGCAGCTGTTACGTATATTGAATTAGATAGGCTGACAGATGCGATCGAAACAGTTACTCGAGCAATTGCCATGTGTAACGAACATGAAGATATTCGTCGCTACCGCGAGGTTCGGTTCGATGGATACCTCTTCCTCGGAAGAATCTATGACATGGCAGGAGAATATATCAAGGCAGAAGAAGCTTTTGCAGAGGCAGAAAAAAGAGTGCATGATTCTCCATATGAATGGAGATTACCATTATGCCCGGAAGAAATCAGGGAAAAGGCTGAGCAAGAACGAAACCGATAGGTACAGCTCCCGAAAGAAGGTGTTCACTTTGGGGTATAAGCTGCTTTCTGTGAAGTGCCCGGATTGTGGCCAGACGCTTTCAATTGAGGAAAACAGGACGCAGGCGTTCTGCACTTATTGTGGTGCCAAAGTGCTGATCAGCAACGAGAACGAGTATGTTTTCCGACAGGTGGATGAGGCTGGTATCCAAAAGGCTGAAACGGAGCGACTGATTAAGCTGAAAGAATTGGAGCTTCAGGAGCAGCGGGAGATCCACGGAAGGAATCTGCGGAAAGTCCTGACAACGCTCTGGCTGATCATCTCGGTCATTCTTCTGATCATCATCATTTCGAAGATAGCAGGATCTTCAGACGGCTTCACCAGCGGCTTTCTGATGTTGTTCTATATTGGCGGGCCGATCATTGGCAGTGGTGCTTACCTGATCTTTAAATGGCTGCCGGAAAAAGAAAACGAGAAAATCATTGAAAAGCAGGGTGGCATCAGGTTCCCCGGCGAGCTGGCTCCGTTTTCGGACAAGAAGTATTTTCCAGTGGAAGATACCCTTCGGTCAGTAGGGTTTACCAATGTGACCTGCGTCAATCTCCACGATCTGAATATGTTCACTGCACTGGTCAGCAGTGACAAGATCGATAAGATCACTATTAACGGGAAAGCCATTACGTCTGGCGGGAAAATCTATATGCCAGATGTTCCGATTGTGATCACATACCACGGCAGATGAATCTGCAGGACGATGCTATGGGAGGCATCGTCCTTTTCAGTTCCGGATGCACCAGTAAATCCAGATTTGGTTATGCACCTGTTATTCTTAACTCGGGCGCAGGAGGAAGCGCTCAGATTGGAGGAGGGCTTATGCCGAAGAACAAGCAGATGCCCGGAATGACCTACCAGGTCATATCCCAGAATGAGAGCCAGGCCATTCTGGAATACACGTATCTTTGTCCTTACTGCATGAGAAAATCGACGGTCAGGTCTTCGGTTTACCCGGCAGACTACGAACGTCTGGAAATCGGTGGTTTCTATGATGCTCTTGATTGCAGTGAATGTGGCAGGACTGCGGACGTTCGTTTCTGGCGCACCATGAAGATTGACTGAAAAGGAGGAGCCCCATGAAGAAAATCATTGCTGCACTGCTTGCATGTCTGCTAGCTGTTTCCTGTTTTGCATCTGCACTGGCGCTGGACATTGATTATGCTGCGCTGACAGACGCGGAACTCGACGAATTGATCCGGGAGGCGACTGCCGAGCGCAGTAGCCGTCAGACTGTACATGTTCCCGTAGCTGTGAATCCATCTCCGGATAAGTACACTTGGTATGTTCAGGATTATGTTGGACGGAATGCAGCCGGATTTGGCTATACTTCTCTCGGTGGTGATCGTCTGGAGAAGTACGGCGCAGGTTATCTGGAGTTTATCTTCGTCACGGAAGATGGCATGTATATTGATATCGAAGACGAATCTCTGCTTCAGCAATACATCGTCACCGGGCAGAACCTGGCTCCCAACACGGAGATGAAGTATATTTTCCGCACAGACAGCAAAGGAAATGAGTACAGCAACCTAATCGATTTCCAAAGCCAGAGGCTGATCGACCTGACCGTGCGGCGCATTGACGGAACACTGGTCGGAGATCCAATTGCCTTTGAGCTGATCCCTATCAATCCCGCTCCGGATAAATATACGTGCTACATCCGGAACTATGTGGGTAAAAACGTTCTCTCCTTTGGCTATACTTCGCTTGGAGGGGATCGCAGGGATGAGTATGGCGCGACCAGTATCAAATTCAACTTCGTTGCAGATGACGGTGCCTATCTTGATCCGGAAAACAAGGATCTGCTGAAACAGTATGTGGTTACAGCACAAGATGTTGCTCCGAATTCCGAGATGAAGCTGACATACCGGAAGGACAGCAAAGGGAATGAATATTCCAACCTGATCGATACTCAGACTTATCAAAGCATTACGCTCTACGTGCATAAGCTCGATATCATCTATCCGGAAACAGCTGCGTCAACACCAGAGACGGATGCAGAAGATACCAGAGCGGCCACAGAGACGACGGCTCCAACAGCACCTACTGTCGCTCCAGTTGTCGCGGACGGTACTGTGATGAGCTATCGGGACGTAAAGTACCGGTACACCAACGATGGGAAAATCGAGATCGTTGGATATACCAAAGCGCAAAGCTCCATAACCATCCCTTCTGAGATTGATGGCAGAGATGTAACCCGTATCGCCGACGGTGCTTTTGAAAACTGCACCGCTCTGAAAAGCTTACTCAACTGGGCAGATATCGAGTACATTGGGGCGTCTGCATTTAAAGGTTGTACTGGGCTGAAAGACATCAGCATTCCTGGCGAAACGACCTTCATCGGAGAGTCAGCATTTGAAGGCTGCTCCAGTCTGAAATCTGTTATCATGTGGGGCGATCCGACCAGTATTGAGAAGAATACATTCAAGGATTGCTCCAAGCTGACAGACATTAGCTTGTCCAGCAGCGTGACATATATTGGGGAGTCAGCCTTTGAAAACTGCACCAACATGAGCACTGTCATTATCTGGGGCGATATCACGCGCATAGAGAGGAATGCATTTAAGAACTGCTCGAGCCTCGATGATGTAAGCATTCCAAGCAGCTGCGAAGTGATTGAAGAGTCTGCATTCCAGGGCTGCTCGGACATGGATACACTCATTCTCTGGGGTGACACTAACATTGGAAATTATGCCTTCCAGGGCTGCTCCAGCTTGGAAGAGGTCAGCATCTCCAGCGGAACAGAGTACATCGGCGATTACGCTTTTGAAGGTTGCTCCAGCCTGGAGAACGTGATTATGTGGGGACGCTCCACCAAGATCGGCAAGAATGCCTTCGCCAACTGTCCGAAACTCAAAAACGTACCGCACTGATGATTCGGGAAAAGGTTATTCAACCGTGCATACTCTAAAGCCAACTCTTTGATCGGATGCTGATTGGTCGATAAAATTGACAAGAGAATACCGTGTGGTAGAATATAAATATCATAGGCTGTACTGATGAACCTGCTATCAGGTATCACAGGTAAGCCTGTGATATTTGCTTTTATAGGGGGTGTATATTTTCGTAGACAATAGGCAAACACATTGAAAACATAGAAAGAAGGCATTCAATGAATATCAAATCTCCAGCAGAACAAATAGCACTCAAACAAGAACCAGTTTCTGTAACAGATGATACGGCTACAGATACACTGGATGACTTTATAGAGCGGGCAATGGAAAGAATTATTTCAAAAAACATTGACAGAGAGAAATTGAAAATTGAATTGGCATCAGACTGGGATGAACTTGATAAAAGAGGAATACAAGTAATTAGAAACATTAAAACAATACTCGAAGATGAAGGATTGCCAAATGATCAGATTGAATGGGGCTTCAACTTTCCTTCCCTATCCATCCAAAATGCCAAGAGACTACGAAAGCTGGAGACAACGATAAAAGATATCATTATTGAAATGACAATAATCAAGTGTCTGGAAGAAGCTCTAAAAAAGTTGGAAAGCAATTGATTGGTTTTAGACTTCCTATGAAGTAGATTAGCATCATCGGGATAGATATTATATGCCGGAAAGTGACTTTGAAATAAGTGCTTTCCGGCATTTCGTTTACTCTAATTATTCAAAAGTTGATTTCGTAACAAAATGCAACACAACAAAATTTTAAAAAATCCTGAAAAATGGTTTCCAAAAACATCGATTTTGGACATTGGTTGATGAGGTGTGATGATACGCCTCACTAATGACCACTTCGTGGGAACTGCAGGAGGATGAGATAATGGAAACGACAGCCTTGACCGACAATAAAACTGTTATGTATACTTCCGAGCAGGTGCAGCAAATGCTGGACATGGTTGTCCGCAGTCTGTCGAACCAAGGGCAGAAGAGCGCACCTGTGGACCTTGACAACGTCATAAACCAGGTTACGCCATCGGACGCTAAAATTACGCTTACCGTCACCGAGGCTGCCAATATGCTGGGAATCTCTCTACCCAAGATGTATGAGATCGTGCGTATGGGACGTATCCCGTCCATTCGTGTAGGCAAGAAAATTGTTCTTGCCCGGCAGGCAATCCTCGATTGGCTGAAGGAAGGAGATTGAAGATAATGGCAAGAAGGCGCGCCAATGGCGAAGGTAGTATCCGCAAAAGAAGTGATGGTTCTTGGGAAGGACGCATCACCATCGGCTATGATCCGTTTGGGAAGCAGGTCATGAAAAGCGTTTATGGCCGTACACAGCGGGACGTAAAAGAAAAGCTGGAACGTTTGAAAGCCGACCTTGAAGGGAAGTCGGCCGAACAGGCTGTACAGTCTGATTCTGATTCGGGTAAAGATAAGAAAGAAGTTATTGGGAAGGAGGCAGAAAACACCGGTGATGGGATTTGTATGCTCACACTAGAACAGTGGCTGGATATCTGGCGGAAGCAGTATCTCTCCAATGTGAAACCCGGTACAGTGTGTCATTATGAATCTGTGTGCCGGCTACACATCGTCCCTGCACTGGGAAATATTCCACTGGTAAAGCTGCGTACACCGGCAATTCAGAAATTTTATATTGACCTCCAGGAGAAAGGCTTGAGTCCCAAATACATTAAGAACATTCATGGTTGCCTCCACAAGGCACTCGATATTGCCGTGCGGATTGACTACATCACGAAGAACCCTACCTCAGCATGCATCATCCCGCGCGTCATTCAAAAAGAAATGCACCCGCTGGATGCGCCAGAGCAGGTGCAGTTGCTTCAGTCTTTAAAAGGAAAAAAGAACGAAGCACTCATTGTTACGGCTTTATTTACTGGCATGCGTGCCGGTGAACTTCTTGGATTGACATGGGATAATGTTGACTTCGATCACGGCGTGATTCACATCGTAAAGCAGTTGACTCAGTCCCGTGGGGAAGGGCATCCGTTTGCCTTCGGCACTTTGAAAAACGGAAAGACGCGCAGTATCAATCCGGCTCCTTTTGTGCTGGAAACTTTGAAAGCTCATAAGGAATATCAGGAAGAGCAGAAGCGTATAGCCGGAGACTTGTGGAACGAGGGAAAGTTCCCTAACCTCGTCTTTACGCATGCAGATGGAAGTCATCTCTCTCAGCCTACTATCTGGAAGGCATTCCAGAAGGCATTGGAGGATGCTGGGCTTGATCATCATCGTCTGCATGATTGTCGCCACACTTTCGCGGTTAATTCCATCCGCGCAGGGGACGACATCAAGACGATTCAGGAAAACATGGGGCATTATTCCGCAGCATTTACCCTGGATCGCTACGGCCATGTCACGGAAACGATGCGCCAGGAAAGCGCAAACAGGATGCAGGCCTTCATTCAGGGAATGTCGGGAAACGGAGGAGGAAATTCATAAATGGGTACGGTATGGGTGAGTTATGGGTGGACAAAAAGAAAACCCCTTGAAAATCAAGGGGTTTCTGGTGCGGGAAACAGGACTTGAACCTGCAAGTTCGTACGAACACATGAACCTGAATCATGCGCGTCTGCCAATTCCGCCATTCCCGCAAGCAATTTAACTTGCGAGAGATATATTACCACAGCGGGGCGGGATTGTCAAGCTGGAATTTCAAGAAAATTCGCGTTTTTCGCAAATTCTTTTTAATGGAACTGCGCGTCGTACATTTCGCGGTAGAAGCCGCCCTTGGCCATCAGCTCCCTGTGGGTGCCGGATTCCACCACGTTGCCGCCGCGCACCACCAGGATGAGGTCGGCGTTTTTGATGGTGGACAGGCGGTGCGCCACCACAAAGCAGGTTTTATCGCGCATCAGGCGGCGCATGGCCTGCTGAATCTGCACCTCGGTGCGGGTATCGACGTTGCTGGTGGCCTCGTCCAGGATCAGCATGTGCGCGTTGACCAGCATGGCGCGGGCGATGGTCATCAGCTGCTTCTGCCCCTTGGAGATGTTGGCGCCGTCGTCGGTGATCACGGTGTCGTAGCCCTGCGGCAGACTCATGATGTAGTGGTGAATCTTGGCCGCCTTGGCCGCCTCGATGACCTCCTCGCGGGTGGCGTCGGGGCGGGCGTAGGCGATATTTTCGTAAATGGTGCCCGAGAACAGCCAGGTATCCTGCAGCACCATGGAGTACGCGCCGCGCAGGCTCTTGCGGGTGATGTGGCGGATATCGTGATCATCCACGGTGATCTGGCCGTCGTTGATATCATAGAAGCGCATCAGCAGGTTGATCAGCGTGGTTTTGCCCGCGCCCGTGGGGCCCACGATGGCAATCAGGTTGCCGCTGCGGGCGCGCAGGTTCAGGTGCTTAAGGATCAGCCGCCCCGGCTCGTAGCCAAAGCTCACGTCCTTCATTTCCACATCGCCGCGCACATCGGCAAGCGTTACCGCGTCCGGCGCGTCCGCGCTTTCCAGCGGCGCGTCCAGCAGGGAGAACACGCGATCCGCCGCGGCCAGGGCGGATTGCAATTCGCCGAAGATGTTGGCGATTTCATTGATGGGCCCGGCGAACTTGCGGCTATACATAATAAAGGAAGAAATGCCGCCGATGGTCATGCCCGCGATGGCAAGACCGCCGATCTGCACGCCGCCGGACATGTATAAAAGCCCGCCGAACACGCTGATGAGCGACAGGGACAGGTTGTTGACAAAGCTGACCGAGGGGCCCGTGATGCTGGAATAATACTCGCTTTTATAGTAGGCCTGCACCACCTCGCTGTTGAGCGCGTCCAGCTGGCCGGTGACGCTGCCCTCCTGATGGTAGGCCTTGAGCGTCTTCATGCCCGAGATTTTTTCCTCGACAAAGTCGTTCAGCTCGCCCATCTTGCGCGAGCGCAGGCGGAACAGCGGGTTGGTGCGGGTGGTGATAAAGCGGGTGATGAGAATGCTGAGCGGAATGGTGATGACAAACACCAGCACCAGCATGGAGGACAGGCGCAGCATCATCATAAGCGAGCCGAAGATGGTGATAAAGCTGGCCAGGATGCTGACCACATCCGTGGACAGGGAGGTGTTGATGGTGTCGATATCATAGAAAATGCGGCTGATGACATCGCCCACCGGATGGGTATCAAAGAAGCCCACCGGCATATCGGCAATGTGGTTAAACAGGTCGCTGCGCATGCGCAGCGTGACCCTGCGGCTGACATACACCATCGTGACCGACAGGAAATAGCTCATGATGGCCGAAACCAGGTAGAACAGCACCATCAACAGCGCGTAGTGGCGCACGCCGGCAAAATCCACCCCGCCGGCCTGCGTGCCGATGCAGTCGATGGCCTTGCCCGACAGCGTGGGCCCCAGCAGGGAGAAGGTGTTGCCGCCGATGGTAAGCCCCAGCGCCAGCAGCAAAAACCACTTCATCTGCCACAGATATTTGCCCAGGCGCAAAAGAATTCCGCGCCGCGGCCGTTTCAGCTCTTCTTCCACCTTGGGATTGGGGCTGCCGTACTTGCTGCGGCCGCCCATGCCGCCGCCCATCATTGCGCCTCACCTCCAATCTGCAGCGCTGCAATCTCCTGATACAGCGGGCAGGATTGCATCAATTCCTCATGCGTGCCCAGGCCCAGCATTTCGCCGTCCTCCATCACCAGGATCTGATCGCAGTGCATCACGGCGCTGATGCGCTGGGCGATGATGATGGTGGTGGTTGCCTTGCTTTGCTCGCGCAGCGCCTGGCGGAAGGCCGATTCGGTCTTAAAGTCCAGCGCGCTGGTTGCGTCGTCCAGCAGCAGGATATCAGGCGTGCCCGCCAGCGCGCGGCTGAGCAGCAGGCGCTGCTGCTGACCGCCGGAGAAGTTGCTGCCGTGGGACTGCACCTCGCTGTTTAAGCCGCCCTTTTCCTCAATAAAGCTCTCCGCCTGTGCGCGGCGGATGGCGTCGTTTACCTCATCCAGGGTGATCTCGCGCCCCAGGCGGATGTTCTCGCCGATCTCGCCGCGGAACAGCGCGTCGTTTTGGAACACCGCGCCGATGCGCCCGCGCAGGGAGGACAGCTCCATGCTGCGCACATCCTGCCCGTCAATGCGGATGCTGCCCGAATCGGCGTCATAGAAGCGCAGCAGCAGGCGAATCAGCGTGCTCTTGCCCGCGCCCGTGGGGCCCAGAATGCCCAGCGTCTGCCCCTTCTTGAGGGAGAAGGACACATCATGCACGTTGGGGCTGACATGGTTATAGGAGAAGGTGACGTGGTCAAACTGGATATGCGGCGCGTTGGGCTCGGCCGGCTCGGCCGGCTGCGTGCTGCCTTCCAGCTCGGTATCCAGCACCTCCTGCAGGCGGTGGGCCGAGGCCAGCGCCTTGGAATACATGGTGAGAAAACGGGTGATGGACAGCATGGCATTGAGGATGATGGTGAAATAGCTTAAAAACGCCACGATCTTGCCCGGCTCGGTCAGGCCGCTGTTGACGCGCTGCGCGCCGGCCAGGATAACCAGCACCAGACCCGCGTTGAGGATAAACTGCATGGTGGGGTTATTGATGGCCATGATCACCGAGGCGTGCGTTTCCTGCTGCGCCACGGAGGTGTTCACCTGGGCAAAGCGCTCCTTTTCATGCTCGGTCTTGCCCAGGGCCTTAATGATGCGCACGCCCGAGGCGTTCTCGCGCACCACGCGCACCAGATCGTCCACCCGGCGCTGCAGCGCGGCGTAGAGCGGCACGCCCTTGCGGGAAATCAGGTACACCAGCACGCACATCAGCGGCAGCATGGCAATCAGCACAAGCGAGAGCACCCAGTCCATCGTCAGGGTGATGAGGATGCCGCCCAGCAGCATGATGGGCGCGCGCACGCCCAGGCGCTGGGTGATGCCCACGATGCGATAAATATAGAAGGTATCGGTGGTCATGCGCGAAATCAGGGATGGGATGGTCAGCCGGTCGATATCCCGGCTTTGCATATGCACAATGTGGTCAAACAGATCGTGCCGCACGCTGCGCGTGCAATCGCGCGCCACGCCCGCCGCCACGCGGTTGGCAAGCACGTTTCCCAGCCACGCCAGGAAGGAGCACACAATCATGATACCGCCCCACAGCAGCACCAGCTTTACATCGTGCCGGGGCGTTACCTGATCGATAATGTGCGCCAGAATGTAGGGAATCAGCAGATCCATGACCGTGCCGAAGAGCTTGATGCTCATTCCCCCCATGATTCTTCCTGCCAGGGGCTTCATATACCGCAGGATGTACTTCAAGGTCGCAGCCTCCCCTCTTTTGCTTGCAATCCTTTTCAGTATAAATCAAAATCCGTCCTGCGGCAAGCAAGGCGGATAGAAAATTTTCGGGGG
>ERZ809074.901-NODE-901-length-42104-cov-16.490380_pt1 | contig 42104 bp, 39 predicted proteins | sample MGYA00520795_ERZ809074 | MGnify/ENA primary metagenome ERZ809074 (study PRJEB31570, sample SAMEA3212989) | Homo sapiens | biome: human-gut; feature: human gut; material: fecal | place: Sweden | collected 2011 ...
TGAAATAGGTGATTAAGTCACGGAATATGTGTCGTGATTTGATAAAATATAGATATGATATGATATAATATAGATAAAGGAGGCGATAGAACCATGAAACAATATGTTTGCGGCATTTGTGGATATATTCACGATGAAGCCGTCGGTGGCAAGTGGGAAGACCTACCTGCCGATTGGAAGTGTCCTGTCTGTAAAGCAGGCAAAGACGCTTTCAAACCCAAAGAAGAAAAAACAGCGTCACAGGAGGTCCTTGAAAAGCCCCATGTGGACAAGGAACTCTCTCCCATGGAAATGAGCATCATCTGCTCCAATCTGGCCCGTGGCTGCGAAAAGCAGTATCTGCCCCAGCAGGCAGATGATTTCAGAAAACTGGCAGAGTTCTTCAGAAGCAAGGCTGCGCCTGTCGAGGAGGCCAGCACAGCCAAGCTGCTGGAACTTATTGACAAAGATTTGTCTGTAGGGTATCCCTATGGCAATGCTATAGCCGGTGAAAAGCCTGATCGGGGTGGTCTTCGCTGTCAGGTGTGGAGTGAAAAGGTTACCCGAATGCTCCAATCTCTGCTGACTCGATATGAATCTGAGGGAGATAAGATGTTGGAAAACACCGGTGTCTGGGTTTGTACGGTCTGTGGTTTTGTCTATATTGGTGACAAAGCTCCGGATCTATGTCCGGTGTGTAAGGTTCCCAATTGGAAATTTGAAAAAATGGAAGGGAGGGCATAACTATGGCTGAAAAATATGCAGTAAGAAATCTTCGCTTATGTACCAAGGATTGCCTTTGCCTCTATGTCTGCCCAACCGGAGCGACTGATACAGAGAACAGCATCATTGATCCTGAAAAGTGTATCGGCTGCGGTGCCTGTGCCGAAACCTGTCCATCCGCTGCAATCTCTATGGTTCCAAAAGAACTGCCGCCGCAGCAGCCGAAAGAAGAAAAAGTTGTCGAAGCACTTCGTGGCTTAGTTCAAAGCAAAGCCAATGCAGAGAACATTGCTTCGCAGCTTCCTGATGTCTTGAGCGTCGCTGTGGAAAAATCCTCTCGCCTGATGGCTGAGGATCTGTGTAGAGAAGCCGGCTTTATGCTGCCTCAGAGCAGCAACACCAGATTGTTTCTGGAAAGTATTAAAACGTATCCCGGCATTCCTGTGGATGCTGTGGAATCCCTGTTAAATAATATTCAATTCAATGAAAAAACGGAGGAAAAGAAAATGGAAAAATGGAAATGCACAGTCTGCGGTTACATTCACGAAGGCCCTATGACACCTGATTTCAAGTGCCCTGTCTGCAAGCAACCCGCCGACAAGTTTGTGAAGATTGAGGATGCTGCGGCTCCTGCAAAGAATCCCTATGCAGGCACCAAAACCGAGAAAAATCTATGGGAAGCCTTTGCTGGTGAATCTCAGGCACGCAACAAATATACTTACTTTGCTTCAGTAGCCAAGAAAGCCGGTTACGAGCAGATTGCTGCTCTGTTCCTGCATACTGCACAGAACGAGATGGAGCACGCCAAGTTGTGGTTTAAAGCTCTGGGCGAGCTGGGCGATACTGCCGAGAACCTGCTCCATGCTGCTGAAGGTGAGAACGCCGAGTGGACGGATATGTATGACCGCATGGCTCGTGAAGCTGATGAGGAGGGATTCCATGACCTGGCTGAACAGTTCCGTGGCGTAGCTGCCATTGAGAAGATGCACGAGGAGCGCTACCGCAAGCTTTTGAACAACGTGGAGACTATGCAGGTGTTTGAGAAGAGCGGCGTTACCATCTGGGAGTGCCGTAACTGCGGACATATCGTAGTAGGAACCAAGGCACCTGAGATCTGCCCTGTCTGCAAGCATCCTCAGACATTCTTCGAAGTACGTGCGGAGAATTACTAATATTCAATTTATTTATGAAATATGTATGTGATATATGCGGTTGGGTTTATAATGAAGCTGTCGGTGATCCTGACAATGGAATTGCACCCGGCACAAAATGGGAAGACTTTCCCGAGAATTTTGAGTGCCCCCTGTGCAGCGTAGGAAAAGGTTAGGTCTCTTCTGAATAACCCGTAAATTCTGTAGCAAAAACAAATCATGTAAAGGAGCGTAACTGTGAACGCATAATTTTATATCTGCCGTCGTTGCGGCAATTTGGTTGGTATGATTCACGACGCAGGTGTTCCCATGATGTGTTGTGGTCAGAAAATGGAGACTCTTGAGCCTAACACCGTAGAAGCCAGCGGCGAAAAACATCTGCCTGCTGTTACTGTTGAAGATGGTGCAATCCATGTCAATGTGGGTTCTGTAGATCATCCTATGCTTCCGGAGCATTTCATCGAGTGGGTCTATGTCAAGACCGAAAACGGTGGTCAGCGTAAGGTTTTGAAGCCCGGTGACGAACCCCATGTCACCTTCTTCCTGGGAGACGATAAAGCAGTAGCTGTCTATGCTTATTGCAACCTCCACGGCCTGTGGAAAACTGAAATTTAACAAGGAGATTATTACAAATGAACGAAAAAGTACATACGCTTATCAATCAACAGATAAATAAGGAATTCTATTCCGCATACCTTTATCTCAATTTTTCAAACTATTTCGAGGAAGTCGGGCTTGACGGCTTTGCCAACTGGTATAAAATTCAGGCTCAGGAAGAGCGTGACCACGCCATGCTTTTCTATCAGTACCTGCAAAACGAAAACCATAAGGTAACGCTTGAAGCCATTGACAAGCCTGATCTGAATGCGGCTTGCCATATGGATGTTTTGAAGGCAGGTCTTGAGCACGAAAAATATGTGACCTCGCTGATTAATGATATCTATAGTGAGGCTTACGAAGCAAGGGATTTCCGTACCATGCAGTTCCTCGATTGGTTTGTGAAAGAACAAGGTGAAGAAGAAACCAATGCAAATGATTTGATTTCCAAAATGGAACTCTTTGGCTCCGATCCCAAGAGCTTGTATATGCTCAATCAGGAATTGGCAGCACGAATTTACTCTGCTCCTTCTTTGGTTCTTTAATCACTATAGCCTATATATGATGGAAGTATAAAAGGCAGTATGCCGCCTGTCAGTTTTCTGGCAGGCGGTTTTTTTACAGGAGGATCCCTATGAGTCAAGACAATGCCAGCTTTACCTTTTTACATCGCATAGAGGAAGTAGAACTGAACATTGAGGATGGACGCTGGCAATCTGCTTTGGCATTGGTACTGACTTTGCCTGATATTTGCGGCGACATTGCTTTCCCAGAAATTATAAAGCGCTATCGGGATGGGCGTGCTGTTCTAGACAGAAACCAGAGACCAACTCGTGATGTAGGAAATCAATATATACGTTGGTTTGATACATACGCAGCACCTTTCTTTAAAGTCTCTGCGCAGGATATCTCGCTCTATATCTGCGGAGAACGATGCTGGCAGCTTCGCTGTGAATACCTACACCAGAACAAGGCTTTCTGTAGTAAGAGTTCTCATAACTTTTATCTTTCTTACACCGACAGGAAGAGCAGTGTTAAGTCCGTCCATCTGCTGCCACTTAAGGATTGAAAGCTGACAGAGCTTCTTCCTTGCCGCAGTCATAATGGCTTCCGTATCATCATCAAGCTGTTTCTTGGTATCTGCCATGTGAACCAGAATGAGTACGGCGAACATCATCCTCTGGTCTCTGGTGGTCAGATCCTCCAGGAACTCCTTTGTTTCCTTCCTCTGAAGCTCCAGGTCATACGGGAGCATGGCAGAGAAATTGTTGTTGGCATTCTGACGGCGCTGCCAGTTGGCGGCATTTGTCTTAACTCCAAGCATAAGGTTTTCAACCTGTCTTACAGCCTCATCTGCCGGAATCGGCACTACATCTATGCTAAGCATCAGATTGCGCGAGATGTCGGTAAGCTCAGTTATTATGTCGTCCTTGAAACTGCGCCCGCGCCTTGCCCAGCCTCTGACATCGAAATTGAATTCGGATTCCTCTCCGATGCGATAGAAGTTGAACAGGATCTTAAGCCTCTCCTCACCGCTTATCTCTATTAGCCTTGAGCCGAGCCTCGAGAAGTGCTGTCCAAGCTCTGCGCCTACTCTGGCAAAATACGATCTGGCATCCTCTGCGCTCTGCTTGTACACCGAGATGGTAAGATACTTGTCCTGAACCATGGCCGTCGTGCCCGTAGTCTTCTTAAGAAGAATCTTGTTGTATTTCATTCTGTATGGATCGAGTCTGTCCTTCCTAGACGGAATCAGAATATCCCGCGCTATCTCCCTTTTGTCCATGCGGCGGTTGTTGATTGTAATCTTCGTAGTTGCTCCGCTGTCCAGAGAGTTCAGAATCTCGCTCACTGTCTGGACCGATATAAGGTCCTGAACCGTTTTGGGCACCTTTTATCTCTGATGCTCCTGCTTATCAATAGTCTTCAGTGTCTTTATCAATGCTATCGCCCCCTCTTCTTAGCTTGCTGTCGCGCTTCCTTCGCCTCGGCTTTTGCCTGCCTCTTCTCTCTTCTTCGGATTGCCTTAAGCTCCCTTTTGCTTAGACTTCCCTGCCTCATGGCAATGCTCTCTGCCATTACCTCATAGTAGCAGCTTGAAGGCTGAGATAGGTATTTCCTCGGGTTAATCCATCTGGTTTTGAGCCATGCGATGAACACCTGCTCCGCAGGCATTCCGTTATATCTGAGGAAGCCGAGAGCGGCAAAAGGCGCCACACCGAGCACGCATACCCAGGTGGCAACCTCAAGCCCCAGCTTATCTTTCAGTGCAAAGTACAAAAACAGAGCGACAGCGCATCCAAGGACAGAAAAAATGAACTGACGAAGCGTCAGTCCGAAAAACATATTCTCCTTGTATTCCTTAATGTCTTTGTTGACTCTAACCTCCACTATCTCTCACCCCTTTCACTGGCGCTTCTCTCAGGCGTCTTCGGCTCAAAGAGTCTGTTGCTTTCTCTGTCATACATAAACACCTTATCGCTGAGGACGTCCTTGCTGTCAACGACGCTTCCCAGTGACTGCTCAAGCTGATCTCCATTCCAGCCTAGAGCACCAGTTAAGTCATTCTGCGGATCAGCATCCACCAGAAGCACACGCTTACCCTCAAGTGCCATACCTGCTCCAAGGTTCAGTGTGGTGGTGGTCTTTCCAACTCCGCCCTTCTGATTACATATAGCAATAACCTTACATTTCTCCATAGGCTAGACCTCCTCTTCAGTATCGCAATAGTCATCTGAGATATAGCATGCGATATCCTCATGCTCGAGAACTAACGAAATGAACATGTCGGCAGCTTCTGAAGCATAACCTGCAATATTCATCATCTCAAGTGTGGTGCGCGCGGCCTTCTTGTACCCTGCCGCAATGAACATAGAGTGCAGAACATCGATTGCAGTTCTGCTTTCATCCTCCTCCTTGAAAAACATCAGGGTATTTACAATCCATTCTGCTTCATCTCCATCAAGGAGAGTTTCCATAAGAAGTGATAAATGTGCTGCCACCTGGTCAGCTGCATCTGCTGCAAGGCTCGTATACTCTACCGGCAGCTTAGCTCTCACGGGGCAGTCTGCTGCATCGCAGGCATTACAATCTGTTTCAAGAAGCACCTTAACCTTAAAAATCTTATCTTTGTTTTCCATATAGATATCCTTTCCGCCTGATCCGGCTCAATAAAATAGCCGCACTCCCATTTGAGTACGGCATGTAAAGCTCTGTTAGCCGAGAAGCTTAAGCAGGATATCATCCACAGCATCTGTATACCGGTTTTCTGCGATCAGGCTGTTTCTAAGTTCGTTTAAGGCGAAGACCATTACTCTTACTTCATCATAGGTCATCTTTAATCTGATTGTATTTCTCATGAATACCACCTCCTACTGGCATCATAAAATGAGATCTATATATGTGCAAATGTGCGAATTATAAAAGACAGCCGAAGCTGTCTACTATAGCAGTATTAAATTGAATGATAAACTGAAATTTGTATCACAGAACCATCAGCAATGTTCCGGCTCCAATCAGGATACACCCTATCACTGATTTAAAAGTAAATTCTTCATGCAGAAAAACAAACGCCAGTATCAGCGTAATGACAACGGACAACTTATCAATCGGGACGACTTTTGAAGCATCTCCCATCTGCAAGGCCTTGTAATAGCAAAGCCATGAGGCACCAGTAGCAAGGCCGGACAGAATCAGGAAAATCCAGCATTTCTGGCTAATGTCTTTTATTCCGGCTTGCTGATGAGTAATAAATACCATTCCCCATGCCATGATAACAACAACCATCGTACGGATCGCAGTAGCCAGATTCGATCCGACACCTTCAATTCCTATCTTTGCCAATATTGATGTCAGTGCGGCAAAGATTGCCGAACCAAGCGCTAATAAAAACCACATAGTGATACTCCTTCAAATTCAAATTTACACTTCCATCATAATCCCGATTAAAGCATCCCGCAACCTCATTCCCTGAGAACAACTGCTTATGTTCTTGTCAACCATGCTCACTTTTTTTCAATTTTCAGGAAAAAGTGTCCAGCAAATTGTCCGTTTTTTCGTGTGTTTGAACGTGGTCTCGGTAGGTTTGAACATGGTATATACGAAAAATTGCAGATTCAGATATATCAAGGAAAACGGCTGAATCCCTTGCAATAAAAGAGCTCCGGTCATTTCTAGCCAGAGCCATACCTATGGTGGAGATGTTAAGACAAAAGCCCTGTAATCCCTTTGTTTTCAAGGGTTTCATCCGGTCATGTATCAGCATCTCCAATTCATCGTCAATTGTGATTTAAGCGTTAATTTGATTTCTTTGTTAAGATAGGGCATTCTGATGTCAGCTGCCTTCTTCAACAATCTTTTATCTTCTGGAATTTAAAGTTCTTATCCCCAACCTTTTTCCCAACTTTATTCCCAACCCTATTTATTCAATCAAAAGGGATAGTAACAACAATAGAATTCTCTCTAAATGAAAATGCATCTTTTCCATACATTTCTGTTTCTTCAAAACCAAAATGTACTTGGTGACAGATTTCTCGCAAGATAGTCCTGATACGGTTCTTTATCATTTCTTCGAATGTCGTTTTTTCACCTCACTTTAGGCCCATATTTAAAGCCCGCTGCAGTACTTCTTCAGCACTCTGCTCACGGGCTTTCTCTACTAAATACTTTAAAGAAATGAGAACCGTATTAATTTTTCTGTTCCTTTTTCTAAAGATGGATCACTTTCAACAGCTCTGTTCAGATTTGCTTTTTTCTCGACATCCTTTTTCAATTGTTCAAATGTTTTTTCTTCTTTTACCACAAACTCTTTGTGCATTGAAATTGTTGCCATGCTGCTCCTCCTCTCATTTGCGTTAACACATTTGAGCAAGTACATTAACTCAATATTGTTATTTCACTTCCCAGTGTCCATGTCTTCCTGTGCCGACATATTTAACATTTGGCATTTCCTTTAGCTTACGTTCTATTGATTTTTTACTTACACCCGCTATTTTTGCGAGTTCATTTCGAGTGATTTTGTTGTTTGAAATAATATTATTCATAATCATTTCTTCGAGCGTCATTTTTGGAGCGACATCTAGAGCGACATCTAGAGCGTCACTTGGAGCGACAGTATTCGGTCCGACAACTCCAACAGACACATCATTCAGAGGTACAATCGTTCTGAACACATCGCCCTCAATGAATTCGGGTTCGCCGCCTGAATACAGCTTAGTGTATTTGTAAGTATTTCGCATTCCGGAACCCAACTCATCTGCCAGTGATATTTCGCGGAAGACTTTTGATATAGGCGGATTCTTTGCATATGGTTCAAAGCTGGAAAGATTCAGTGCACCATTTCCGTGAGAACGATTGGCATTCTCTGTAAACATCTTGTCCTTCTCAATAACGAATTTTGCAACATATCCACTGGAATAATCACGATGTGCAAGGGAATTAGAAAAGATTTCTCTTAATATCTTATCTCTGGCACTTACGCTGTGTATGCCTTCCTGCACAAACGGGTCGCTAAGATGCTTATGCCCAAACTCCACTAGTCGGTCATATGTCTCCAGCAGGTTGGTTATAATCACATCTCTGTCATCATAACGGTCAACATTCTCAACACGGAAAATTGCATCAGTTTTGTGCTGCGGAAGCACGGACATAATAGTGCTGTCTTTACCAAACAGCAGAATCGCTGCAATTGTTATTCCTTCAACCTGAGTCACATCATCTTTCAGAATCAGTCCTGCACTTCTAAGAAGTTCTTCATCAGTCATAGATTTCCACGGATGATTTGCGACACGGGCAGATGTCATCTTTCGTGCTCTTTCAATCAAATCCGGACGCAAGTCTTCTATTCCAAATCTTGTCACTTTGTTAACGAAATAGCTTCCGCTTTTTCTTGCATAGAGTTGGTAAACTAAATCCGTATTGTCTGTAATATCTATGTCAGAATCGTTATTGCGATCAAAGATTCTGCCATGGTGTCTGCACACCTGGCTGCTCACCGGAACATAGATATATAGAACCTTTTTGCCGTCGACATCACACTCTCCAATATGCAAATAAAGCGGTGGATTCAGCTTGTTCGCATTGTTAATAGCAGTAACAAAATCCTTTTTTATCTTTGGTATTGCTGCTTCATCAACGCCCAGTATTTCACCATTATCTTTAACTCCTAATAAGATATGTCCACCATCTCTATTTGAAAAAGAGCATACTGTATCGTAAACATCCTTCGTAATGTCATTTGTTGATTTTTTAAACTCAATGGAATTGCCTTCGCCTTCTTCAATAATCTTGAGAAGTTCCCTAACATCCATATGACATTCTCCTTTCTGTACAATAACACTTTAATTATAATTCCCATTTGCAAATCCTACAACGCAAACCTTTTGGCAGAAGGATGTAAATTCTATCATCATTAAGTTGCAGTTATTCAATTAACCTTGTAGTCTCTTTTGATTCATCTATTCATTTTCTTATTTATGTTAAATAGATTCTGAATTATCCTTTGTCAACTAAAAAAGCGGGGAACTTCCCCGCCACCTGTGGACCCGGGTCATTCGACCAGCCCAAACTGCAACAACCTTGCAGTTATATTCTATGTTTAGATTATCATTTATATGCAATGCGGTAAAGCGTTTTTACTTTTTGTGTTCTAATCATCAACATTGTCCTATATATAAAATGCCCTCGATGACCCATCAAGGGCACACTCTCTCAAAAAACGGTTCTTTTCTTTTCGGGCTTAGTCTATTCGGGAGAGTGAACCAAACTCTCTGCTGGGCGTTCCAGTTACGAGCCGAAAGACCGCAACCTTCATTGTTCATTAATATAATAACACATTCTCCATATCTTTTCTATCTGGAACACTATTCAATAAGCTATTCATTGTTTCATTTTTTGAATAGCCTTTTGAATAATCATCTGAAGAATCCAAGGATTGGCTTCTCTTCTTACCTGAAGGAAGCCCACTTCTTTAGCTATTCGGCATTTCCGAATAGTATCTTTCTATAATTAACCTCTTTCATCAATTCATGTTTTCCTTATCAAAAGTTCCGCATCACTCTATTTCTGGTCAATGTCTTTTCCAACCTGTTTCAAAAGCTGTTTCATTGTTTCATTTTTTGAATAGATTCTGAATTATCATTTGTCAACTAAAAATAGCGGGGAACTTCCCCGCTGTTAGTGGACCCGGGTCATCAGACCAGCCCAAACTGGAATTGACTTAATATCCATGGTCAACATGTTGCCATTTTCCACCATTTGTTCTAACTAAAATCCAGCTCCAATCACTGTATGTACTATTTGGATTCAAAGACCCGTCTCCACCGGATGAATCAACATCGAATGAAGATAATAAAACAATGACTTCATCTGCATTGTTCCTATCTGCCCAGTCTTGGTGGTCTTTAGAGCTGTCATCTCCTGCATAATAAATCTCTGTAAGAGTACATCCTCCCCAATTCATCATAAATTCTTTTTTTATAGTGTCAATAGCAGCATTAATATCCTCTTGAGAATAAATTTCAGAATTCACATTATGCGTATTTACTCTACTGATGTCTCCACCACAAGCACTCAAACTAAATACAAGCAGACTACATAGTATTATGCATACAATCTTCTTCATATAACACCTTCATAAATTCTAATTTACAGTTCCATTATAATTCCAATTCCTCAATCAGTAAACGCAAATGCTTTTGCATAGTATAACAAAACAGCTTCGGCTGTTTCTAACCAAAGCTGTCATATTCTAATTATTCTTCCTGTAGCACTTCATCCATATATTCCTCGAACTTTGATATTGCTCCAAGGTTCATACGGTCGAACACATCTGCGTATGTGTCCAGAGTTATGTGGATATTTGTGTGGCCAAGCCATCCTTTAAGAACAATAGGCTGGATACCCGCTTCGATACATCTTGTGGCAAAGGTGTGCCTTAAGGCATGCTGTCCGTAATACGGAATTCCGGCATCCCTACAGATTTTCTTGTACATTGCACATACCTGGCTGGTGGTAATAACTCCGCCTTTGTTGTAGTCGTAGAAAATAAGATTATCGGGATTATCTCCTATCTGCTCAAGTGCTTCTTCAAGAATCGGCTTAAGCACTGCGCTTATTGGTACATCACGCTCACCTGCTTTTGTCTTCGTTCCTTCCTTTAGATACGAATTCTCCTTACCACGGCTTATGGTTCTATCCACATGAATATATCCTTTGCTGAAGTTGATACATTCAGGCCGGAGCGCATTTATCTCGCCCATTCTCATTCCGGAATAAAGCTCGATAAGAAGCTGCAGCCTGTATGTATTACGGTTATTCTGAGGCTTATACTCATCCAGAGCTTTCACGAATTTCATCTGCTCTTCCTCGGTCAAGCCTCTGACCTTTTTGTCCGGACGATCTGATATCGGACACTTAACATTACGATTTTTCATTAGGTTATATCTTACAATGCTGCGATCTTCAGCTATTGAATAAGCCAGCTTAATCATCGAATAGAACTTGCTTATCGTATTGTTTGAATAATGCGTTAAGGACTGAAGATATCTTTCAATATGAAACACTTGAATATTCGTAATAGGCATCCGTCCGATTGCACTCTTTTCTATTGTCTCAATGGTTTTGATATTCCTATCATACCCCTGCTCACCCGTATAGTTCTTTCTGAAGTCACTTTCAACCTTTTCATAAAGAAGCTCCGGAATGGTTGCATCATAATTTATTCCATTCACCCTCTGTTCCAGCTTGTGCAGAAACATCTCTGCTTTTTCAATGCATTCATCGTCACTTATTCCTGTAACTGATTTACGCTTTTTCATTCCATACTCATCAGTGTATGTAAACCTGTATTCTATATTGCCGGAGGGAAGCTCTCTCCAGCTTCCCTCTCCGTTTCTGTTTCTCTTATATTCCATCTGTTCTTCCCTTCTATGCAACATAAACCATGCATTCTTCCTTAACTCGGTCTATGTAATTCTCAAACTGTCCAATTGCGCTGTTATTCATTCTTTCGAAAACATCAACATATCTGTCCATTGTGATATGAATGTTTGTATGGCCGAGCCATCTTTTGAGGACAATTGCGGGAACGCCCGCCTCAATACATCTTGTAGCAAAGGTATGCCTCAGAGCATGCTGCCCTGCGCAGGAAACCTTGGCCTTCCTGCATATCCTCTGAAAGAATGAGCCTACCTGATAAGTTGCTATTACATCATCTTTATTAAAATCATAGAATATCAGCCCCTCAGGATTATCCCGCATCTCTTCAAGTGCCTCTCTAAGGATTGGCTCTGCCCTCTTGCTGATAGGAACATCTCTTATGCTCGGCTCCGTCTTCGGATGCTTCTTATAGTAGCTGCGGCTGTTTATCCCTCTGGAAATTGTTGCCTCTACATGTATCAGCCCTCTTTTGAAATCGATATTTTCAGGCTTAAGGGCATTTATCTCACCCATTCTCATTCCGGTATACAGCTCCAGAAGAATCTGCCTTTTGTAATCATTTCTCCCGTAAGGGACCTTGTGCTCCATGAGTGCATCTACAAATCGCTTCTGCTCCTCCTCCGTCATTGCCCTTACATCCTTCTCGCCCTTTGCCGAGACAGGGCACCTTATTCCCTTCGCAACGATCAGGTTGCTGTCTATTACCTTCCTGTCATAGGCTAGTGCAAAAGCAGAGGATACCATGGAGAAAAGCTTGCGGAGCACCGATGGTGCGTAGCATGTGATGCTGGCAAGGTATCTCTCAAGCATCCGTTCTGTAATTTTTCTTATCGGAACATCTGCAAGTTCGCCGCGTTCAATAATGGCAAGCGTCTGAAGGCCTCTGTCGTAGCCTGCCTCACCACAGAAGTTCTTAACATAGTCATTCTCAAGCTTCTGCCTTGCAATATCGGGTATTGTTGCATCCCTCTTAATTACAATATTCTTCGTCTCGTTCTTTGCGCAGAACTCTCCGGCTCTTTCGATGCACTCATCTCTTGTTTTGCCCGTAAAGGATTTGACACGTCTTGTTCCTTTCGCATCGTAATAGGGTATTCTGCACTCGATGCTTCCTGACTTAGTAATTCTGAATGTTCCTTTACACTCTCTTTCTGGCATCAGTTCTCACTCCTTTCCCGTTCCAGTGTCTGTCATGCTTCTTGGTATGTCTTGTTGAGAAGTAGTCAATCAGCGCATGTGCCTCGACAACCTTCTGCTTTCCGAAATCAGCCGCCGGAAACTTCGGGTCGTTAAAGAGCTTCTGAACTGTCGGTTCTCCCCACCCGAGCATTTCCGTAAGCTCGGCTACGGTATAGAACCTCACATCGCTTGATATGTATCTTCTCGTTATTTCCTGATTCATCATTTCCACGTCCTGTACCCTCCTTATCCTAATCGAGTGTTAAGAAGTCTGCCATTGTGCGAATCTCGAAATTGCACATTTGCAATCATTTTGAGCTGCGTCTCCTTATTGGAACCTGGAATCTGCTTCTGCGTTTTCTGCGAATTCTGTAGTTAGGCCCGTCAGAATCCATCTCGCATCGCCGAAGCGCCCTTGTCACTCTCGCCATTGTTTTGGCATCAAGTGTGCAGCGATAATCCAAAAGCTGCGATTTGGAAATCGTTTTCCTCTGCTCTGCTTCAACCATGGACTGCAGCGGCAGCCCTTTCATAATGGGAAGAACCACATGAGCCGGATCGTCAATTCTCTTGAGTCTGCTTGTGATAATCGCAACAACGACCGTGGTCGAATTCCTGTTCAGCCTGTCGCTCTGAGTAACAAGAACCGGTCTTCTTCCCGACTGAACGGAGCCTATCTCCTCATCCGGCAGATCCGCATACCAGATCTGTCCTCTTCTAACCGGGATGTCACTCATCTGCCGTACCTCCTTTCATCTTCTGTGTCATCAGTTACAGCGATATTCATGTACCTTCTTTCTTTTGCCTGAATACTCATCTGTTTCTCGCATCATCCGTGTTGTCGGATATGTAAAAAGGCGCACCCGGTGCATAGCACAAGATGCGCCCTTAATAATCATTTGTTATATCCGACTTTTGCCCACGGCACCCCCGGATGCGGGAAACAATCAGGCAACAGCTTGCTAAGCCGTCTCACGGGAACCTAACCCCTCCGAGGATCTCTCCGAGCCGCCCTCATTGCGTGATCCTGCATTCTGGCAGGGCTGTGACTGGACGGGAGTATCATTATCATCCAGAGCTTCATCGCACTTTATGGTTGCAAACCACCTTTCAGATGAGACATTATCGCTCGCTCCTGTCCGGCCTAAGCCTTTAAGAGGTCCTGGCGCATCATCATGCATGCTCCACCCGGGAATAACGTACCTGAATGAATGTGTATTCAGTTGGAAATTTTCATAGAGGTTCATTGTCCTCTCACCTATAGGAGATTAAGAAGGCGGATAACAACCAATTTCCTAAAAATACTTTGAAATTATTTTTCTTATCTTCTTAAGTCTCTTGTTAACTGCCTGCTGTGATATTCCAAGAGTTTCCGCATACTGCTTCTCAGTCATTGGATTTACTCCAAACAGTGCATCAATAAGATTCCTCTGTTCATCATTAAGCTCAGCCATTGCCTTCTCGAAGCTGCATCTTATTTCCTCATCGGTCTCCGATGCAGCCCAGGCATTCCATGTGCTGTAGTCATTTCCTCCATCAAGGTAAACCTCATGGTACCTGTATCTTCTCGCTGCATTGGCTTCTAATCTGTCAAGATTCTTTACTTCTTCTGCAATATCTCCCGAAAGCTCTATGCTTACTACTTCTCCTGTAACAAAGCTGTATCTGCTGATATACTTGTTTTCCATTTCCATTCCTCCTGAATTTCGAAAAGATGTAATTTTTTCATTTTCGAAACCGGAGTTATGGACTCCGCCCTCTGTGAGGCGCTTTACTATCAATACAAAAAAGCATGTGTTCCTTTCCGCCTGCTCACATAAGCAGCGAAGGATTCACATGCACGCAAAAAGGAGACCTGCAAAACACCGCATAAGGATATACTTATCCCTACTGCTGCTTATGTTTTGCAGGCCTCCTAATGATTCTGTCATGCAGATATTATCTGCAAAGCGAACTTACTTGCGCCCGGCTACTAACATCCGATATTGCTTTCTTGTACGTCTTACGACTTCGCTACGTACTCGCTTCGTGCCTTCACTTCCTTAACGCGCTTTCGGTTCCGTCAAGTTCAGTACCATGTCAAACTCTTGGCATGTACATGTCAAATCCTCGGCTTTACTGAAATCTGCTGTTCATACCGACATGAAGCTCAAGACATGCCTCAATTATTCAGTTGTTAATTTGAGTTGCTTTACCTCTACGCCTCGTAAGAGATATCCTGCTCTCTTACTGTCAGCGCCTTATGCTTTAAGTTATATGTGTACGAGAAAACCTTTCCACACTTAGGACACTTCAGTATAGTGTCGCTGCATTCCATACTCTTTCCAATCTCTGTGTCACACTCGAGACACCTCATCTTAATTCTTCTAGCAGTTTTCCTGTTCACTTCTGTTTCTCCCCTGTGTTCGTACCAAAACAATTATAGAAATATCTTTAATCCGATTGACTCTCTGACTTCTGATTTCTAGGGAAACGTGACGCTTCAGACAATACCGATGGCCAAGGGCGTATTCTCTGACTGCTCACAGCTGGTCATGCAGAAAAACGGGAACTCATCAGATTTATGATAAATAAATGGAGCCTCGTCCTGGATCTTTGCCATGTGCTCCTTGTGGTTATTATTATAAGAACATCTGTTCGTTTTTGCAACTGTTTTTATCTACAAAAACACAAAGGGGCGAAAATCGCCCCTTAATTCGTACGCTGAAAAAAGAGACGATAGTCAATTCAATTTCTAAAATGCTGGAAGTGCAAATATAAGTAAGTCTGAAGCCTCAGATGTGCAGATGTTTTGCCTAAAAGTTGCCCCCCCAAAAAGTTTTTGGGAATCCCCTCAAAGTTTTTTGGAGAGCCAATAATCATCCCCTCAAAGTTTTTGAATAGCCGGAAGTATTGCTAACCATAACAGCGATGCTTCCTTTTCTTATGCAGTTCGCGTTAAAAACAAAGCCTTTTATAGGGACACCCAATCCCAATTCAAATAAAAGAGGAGGATTTATTATGGGATATCAAAATATGTTAAAGGAAATGCACGTGAGGGACGCCAATAATGAAGAACCGTTAACTGGGTTTGAGTGTCGAGCTATTCGTGATCTGTTAGCAGCGGAGGCAAAATATGCTGAGCCTTTGCCAGCTATGCAACCATCAGATCACCCTCGCGAACTGAGCGAAATACTGGAGGATCTGATTACGCTGTTGGAGTACAGCTCCAGAATGCCATTTTCGCCAAAGATACTTGTAGATGAAGAAATCGCAAATGTGCTGGTGGAGGAGATAAGGGAGTATATGTAGACTGGAAAAAGACAATCATTAATGACAAATCAATGTGCGGAGATGTTTGCTGTGTGATAATATGAACATGCATATAGTCTTGTAAAACACACAGTCAAGCTGAAGAGGGATGTTTTGGCAAATTGTTCAATATGCGGAGAAAGACTTGGCTTGATAGGCGAAGTAGCAATTGTAGAGGCACAGCGAAATAAGCTAAAAGAAGATTGATATGATGGCTTCAGAACCTATATCATTTGCAGCTGTAGAGATCGGTATAGAAGATGGAAAAGTAAGAACTGAGTACATTAAGGTTTAGATTACAGAAAGCATCAAAGTGTTATAGTTTTAATAATAACGGCGACAGTGGGCTTGACATAAACTTGACTAGAATTAATGGAATTTTGTTGGAGTACTATGGGAAACGAGATATTGTATCAATTCCTATAGTTTAAAATGATGGGGAGGCGAAACTATGGCTAAAAATGAAATAATAATAGGTGAAGGTGTTTCGATTGTAGGATTACCATCGTCATTCACAACCAAGTGGGTAACAAATGAAGACGGCAGTGAGACGCTCAATTTCTATGCGGATCCGGATGGTGTAAATGAAAATGGTGAAGATATTTACAAATTCAACACCAGTATTAATTTTATCGATGTAGAAGATATTGAACCGGGACAAACACCAGTAGGAAAAATTGCAGAGAACTGGGATGAAAAAGATGTTTATTATGTTGATAAGGAACCTGCATTCATTTGCATAGCAATTCCAGAACAAATCGAGTTTTTTGGTACTGTTGCAGTGACAATGGTGGTAACTACTTGTTTATTCAATGTATCCGATAAGAAGGTTGGAAGCATAAATCTGATGTTTAATGCTCCGGGAGAGGATGTTTCGGGGATAACTCTGCAGTATAAGAGATTATTACAATTTCTGAAGCATATAATTGTAAATGGTAAAAATTTACAGCCAGATGGAATAACTCCGGCAAAGCTAAGAGACAGGTTGATTTATGCTCATGATTTCGGTTCCATAGATGCTACAGAGCAATTCGTTGATGGAATCAATAAAGCTCAGGAGGAACCGAACCAGAAGGAAGCGGCAATTGAGAACGAATTCAAGAGAATCGGTGATGCTGTCAGAGTAAGCAAAGCGGATTCAAGATTGTTTCTTGTCAATGATCAGTGGACTTTCAGACTTCCTTATGGAGTCAGCTATGAAGTTGATGCTAAGTATGATGATGGACTAGGCGGTATTGATCTTTCTGGCGATATTAAACCAATGGTTTTAAGTGGTGTCGGAGGTGTTCTCAATGCCTCTGTTGGGGCGCACTGCGATTTAAGTGGAAGCTACTATTCTGTTATTGATTGCAGATATGATAACAGATATGAGGAGGGGGATGATAACCACAAAATATACCGTGATGAGGACGACCTATATGTAGACATTACAGAGGAGAACTTCTGGCCTATGGGACATTTTATTAATGTTCGCGTCAGAGGTGAAGAAATAGACCCGATTAACATTAGAATGAGCCTAGGCTACGATATAGATCAACTGGATGGTGAACAAGCAATAAAGTATCTTGTTGAAATTGGTAAGTCAATTGATCTTCCTCAAATTAAAGAATTAGAACCGTCTGCTAAATCTACAGCTTCAAAAGCACCAGTAACAGTCAACGACCCAAACTGCATAGTACAAGGTACAACTTTAATTAAATACACAGGGTCTTCGACGAATATTGTTCTGCCAGATGGATTGACTGAAATCGCTGATAATACTTTTGCCGGAAAAATAAATATTGTTTCAGTTTACGTTCCTGATGGGGTAAGAAGGATAGGAAGCAGAGCATTTGAGAATTGTTTTGATTTGGAGAGAATTGACTTACCTGACTCACTGGAGGAAATCGGAAGCTACGCATTTGTTGATTGCCATAATTTGGGTATGATTCATTTGAGCGATAATATTTCAAGTATTGGGGGCAGTGCTTTCAGTGAATGTTATAAGCTTCAGCTTGATAAGAGCGAGCTACCGGCCTCACTAAGAAGAATTGATGCGTTTACATTTAAGAATTGCAGAGAGCTTTCGAAGATTATTGTACCTGATTCCGTTAATCTCATATGGGCATTAGCCTTTGCAAACTGCAATAATTTACGTGATGTATACATCCCTGCAAGTGTAACAACCTTGCAGGATAATCTTATGGGTGGAGGTGTGTTTGATGGTTCCTCGTCAGTAGAGATTCACTGTCCGAAAGGGTCTGCTGCTGAGGACTATGCGATAAGTCATAATCTATTGTATGACAACAATATAAGTGTAGTTGAAGAAACTGATGAACATGAGGAAACTGATGTACTAGATGAAGAGGAATACGATGCTGATAAATCATCAACAGAAACATTAGTACCAGATGATGGAGATAGCATTATTCCAGATGGAACTGAGATTATCAAGTATTACGATGAATATCTCTCAAATTTAAATGGTATAAAGAATCTTGTAATTCCAGATTCTGTGAGAGAAATTGGCGATTATGCTTTCGAAGGAAAAGAAGATTTGGTAAGTGTCACACTACCTTCCACACTAAAGCTTATAGGTAAATCTGCATTTGGGGGTTGTACTAACCTTAGTAATATAGATTTGCCAAACACAAGCGACATTGAATATGGAAAGAGAGTATTTTCAGATGCAAGAAATCTGTTCACAGTAACTATACCTAAAGAAATGAGGGTAATTCCTGAGGAAATGTTTCGTAATTGTAGTAGGTTATTCGGTGTACTAATCTTTAATACCAGTAAATTAACACGTGTGGAAAGCAAAGCTTTCTCCTCATGCTATTCACTTACCAGTATTGATATACCTGAAACTGTAGAATATATAGGTGATTCTGTATTTTCTGGCTGTTATAGATTGAGGGAACTGATTTTGAGAGGTGAAAATACTGTATTGGACAATATTACAGGGCATTATAATATTGACAATCTAACTATTTATTGCATCCCTGGCTCTCAAACTGAAATAAATGCGAAGGCCAGTGGCTTCAATACGGAATCAATTGAGTCCAGTTATAATAATGATAAAGTCCCTATGATTGATCATGATACAGCGAAAAATAGAATAATAGTAAATGGCAAATGGTGCATTTCTATTCCTAGAGGCTTTACTTATGAAGAGGTATTTGAAATGTTTTTACAATACGATCCTTGCAAACCTTATTTTTCGAAAAAGTTTAAGCTTAATGCACCTAGGGGTTCATATTCAATTGAATGTGGAGCGGTTCTTGCTGAAGGTGAATTCAATACATATAGAGAATGTAAATATAGCTTTGATTTAATGGATAGACGTGATGGTTATAAATACGAACAGGTAGTGCTAAGGGATGAAGATGGTATTTTCGTCAACTTAATAGAGTCTGTGGACTCTTGTGGCTATGTTTCCTATGTTATGCACGTTAGAATTAAAGGACTCACACCTTTTGATTTTTTATCGGAGATTTCCTCATTAAGCAATGCAAGAAAGTCACTGAGAGATAATCGAAAAAAAGTATTCAAAGCAATTGCGGACTCAATTTCAATTATTGGGGATAATACAATTACTGAAGATAGGCGTTATATTAATAAAAACAAACTAACATATAGCGATGATAACACTATTATTAGTGGTTATAATGTATCCGAGGCTGGGCGACTAAACATATTCGTTTCTGACGATATATCTGAGATTGCTCCTAAGGCTTTCTTTGATAATAATCGTGTGCATTGTCTTGTTGCAGAGAATAATCTTAAGAGAATCGGAGAATCTGCCTTTGAGAACTGTGACGATTTGAAACTGGTAGTAATAAAAGGTGAAAAAATTACTGTTGAAAAAAAAGCTTTTTCAAGATGTGCATCTTTAAAGAAAGTTTTGATAGAATCCCAACTTTCTACAATTGATGATAGTGTATTTAGAGGCTGCAGGTCATTAGAGGAGCTAATGATTCCTGATGGCTGCTATGCAATTAAAAAAGCTGCATTTGAAAATTGTAGCGAGCTCAGATACCTTTATGTACCATCTTCAGTTTCTTGTATTGAATGCAATGATGGAAAGACTCCATTTGATGGTTGTGAGAAATTGCTGATTCTTGGTAGAGAACAATCATACATAAAGACTTTCTGCGAAGAGCACAATATCACTTTTGAGGCATTCAATCATGAATTCACAGACCCAGATAAATCAATTGCAGATCAAATTGAGGTAATAAGGAGAAAAGCTGAAGAAGAAAGAATACGATTAGAGACAGAACGTTATGAGGCTGCGCTTGAGACCTGGAGACAGGAAGTCGACAGAATAAAAACAGCTAGGAGTGCATTAGTAGACAAGGAAATAAATGAGGAGAAAGAGCGTCTAGAAGCACTTGCGCAGAAAAGTCTGAATGAAATGATTGCGAAAAAAATGAAAATTATTGCAGAGGAATCCGAACGCAAAAATATGGCAAATGAAATCTTGAATGGATTAGGATTATTTGCAATAAAGGAAAAGAACTTGCAAAAGGCAAACATTGCTGACGCGATTCTAAAGATATCAAAAGCAGAAGCAGAAATCACTAAAGCAAGGGCGGATTTTGCGGAAGAAAGAAAAACAATACCTCAAAAGTTACAGAGTTTTAAGATTGCAATAGAGAGAAGGGTTGAGGTGGAAAATCCACTGCCAGCAGAACCTGTTAGATAATTGTATCTAATATATTAGTATTGGTATGATGGCATTTTGCATTTATTGTAATAAATACAAAATGCCATCATTTTTAGTGAGGCTGTTCATCACCCCAATACTTCTATAATGTCACCCGGTCCCCCTGTCGCCAAAGTTTTCTCATCAGTGAATATTCCGCGGTCGTAAGACCGCAAATATGGACCAGCGGTACCGCCTGTCCATGACAGGCGTACCGCAAATCCTCAATTGAATACCGCTTACTAAATCGATGGATTTGATGAATAGAATTCACGCATATTCTTGCTTCCGAGACTTACGATCTCAGAGTTGTGAACTATACGATCCAGTATCGCATCGGCGATTACGCCTCCACCAAGTCTTGGGTGCCACTCAGAGATTCTGTACTGAGAGCAGAAGATGGTGGGCCATTGATCATGTCTCTTCTCGAACACCTCCAGGAGATACTTGATCTCCTTCTCTGATGGAATATCGAGGAGCCATTCATCTATGATAAGTACATGGTAGTTGGCCAGCTTAGTGACCGTACTGCTTATGCTGCGCCCGGTCTGTTCAGCGATATTGAACATCTCCAGCAGATCAGGCATGCGTATATATCTGCTCCTGTGAAGGTGCCTGCAGGCTTCCTTTCCGAGAGCACAGGCAAGGTATGTTTTGCCTGTACCGGTAAAACCATTGATGACGATGTTCCTTGGGGTATCAATGAAACTTCCTGTAGACAGCAGAAGTATTTGGTTCTTATCCAGATCTCTGCCATCGTAGTAGATGGAGTGTATATCTGCGTTAGGATAACGAAGCTTGGCATAGCGAATAAGCCGCTTGGCTCTGTCGTTATTCTTGCGTGTATAGCAGTCGTCGATCATAAGATCGAGTCTCTGATCGAACGGCATAGAGGAATACTCTTTTATGTAAACTTCCTGGTGATCAAGGGCTTCTATGAAGGGCTCAAGGTTTAGCTCGCGCAGTTTGCGGCGGGATTCATCACTTATCATGATGATCACCTCCCCCGTAATAGCCTGCTCCGCGGACATAAGCTCCCTGTTCTTCAGCTATTGAGTGGTTCTCCTGGGACTGCTGTTTGCTTACACGTTCACGCTCAAGGATATCTTGATTGTTGCTCAATAGGGCCTTAAGATACTTGTAACGGGGCGAATTCGTGTTGTTCAACGCGATCCGGCAAGCATCTTCGAAACGGCTATTAGGATAATGCTTGCTCAGGTTCAGAATGGACAGTGCTGAGTTGTAGCCCTGTTCTTTTATCTGAACGCTGCGGAACACACGCTCGATCACTTCACGAGTATTCGGACCTATTGTAGATGCCCACGAGAGCATACGCTCATCGTTCATCTCAGGTTTATTGAATTCATCCGGCATATCTGCAGGATTCGTTGAGTACTTATTTGTTACATAGTCCGGAAACTTGGCGTGAGATGCGATGCGCTGATGATCATGGTAGATTTCAACGATGGACTCCGTGAACCGAACATCAACATGTTTACTGCGATACATATACGGAACAGAGTACCAGTTCTTCTTTAGTGAGATGTGACAGCTCGGATAGACCTTGCGGTCATATACCATAGTCGCTATCTCGTACGGCATTGCCGGAAGCGGTCTGAGATATTCCCGTTCTTCGGCAAGGACTTCGATCCTGCTGTAAGGACGCTTCTCGAACGGCTTGGCATTGTATGTCTTGAGTTCTCTAGCTACAGCATCCTTAAGAGATGTGAAGTCATGGAATGTGACATTCCTCAGTTTCGCTATTATGTCTGTAGCGATATTGCCCACAGTTCCTTCGGCAGAAGCTTTCTGTTTGGGTTTGCGTACCCCGGCAGGCATGATTGCTGTTACATAGTGGAGTCCAAGACTCTCATATGCATCGGTCAGGATTATTTCTCCCTCCTTGGGATGCTTGACCACGCCGGTCTTGAGGTTGTCGCAGACAGTGCGAACAGGCACACCGCCGAATGCTTCATACATCCGTATGTGGCATCTCATCCAGGTGTCCATCTTCATATCCAGCGTTGGTTCTACATATGCATATCTGCTGTAGGACAGGCAGGATACAAAGAGATATACTGTTGTAATCTCGCCGGTATAGCGGTCAACAATCTTCATGGTCGGACCGCTCCAGTCGACCTCGCAGCATGATCCGGGCTTTCGATCCAGATGATTGGTTATCTCGTTGGAAGCCGCATGACGTCTGTAGTCGTCACAGAACTTTGAGTAACCAACCGGAAGAGTACCATTCGCTCTACAGCGTTCCCGGTATTCTTCCCACAGGAGCTTTAGTGTAACACCTACGCGGCGCAGCTCCTTGTGGACATATTCGTAGTCCGGAAGTTCATACATGTCCTCCGTGAGCATTTTCTCGGGGAAGAACATGCGGTAAATGACATCATCGTTAAGATCCCTGATGTCTTCAAATGAGATAGATTTCTCTTTGGCAATGTTCACAACAGTACTTACTGAAGTGCGTGACATATGCCTGGTCCGGGCGATCTCGTTCTGAGACATGCCGCCGGACTTTAGCTCAAGTATGAGCTTTACATTGATTCTGTTTGCCATATTCTGATGGCTCCTTTCGTAGAATTTGACCTTGCGGTCATAATTCATTCTACGACAGAATCGGTACGATTATATGGAACACCGGTATCAATCGGTGGAAAAACGCCTAATATGTTAACGGTACGCTCTGGGCGACAGACGGTATCCTGTCGCGGATTAGCGGTACCCGGAGCACGGAATACTCATCATCAGTTTGCTGCCACATCAGTTTTTATTCTTTAGTTTCGTACTGATGAATACAAAAATTAAGCTAACTACAGCAACAACTAACACTATTTCTGAATATGATAGTAATCGCGGCACACCCCGCTCATAATCATTGATTGGCGTTGTCCAGCTAAATAAATATGTGCTTACTAGAAGATACGACGCACAGCCAAAAATACTGCAAATGACGATTTCTGTATTATATTCCAAAAGGAATTCTGTTTATGATTGCCACTTTTACTCATATACTCCATTTTCAGTTGCCATAGTCCTTATGTCCGATGCTGCATTCCTTGTTCTATGTGATGCGCCGATTGATTTATCCATAGAACGAATAAATCCATTGTATACTTTTTTTGTCTTTATATCTGCCAAGCTTACCTCCTTTCTTCACAAAAACAGGAGCCTTGCATTAAGCAAAGCTCCCGTCTCCCTTTAGTCATCCAACATGTCAGATATCTCAACGCTGATATTTTTAATATCTTTATCTAATGCTGCTGTCGCAGTTATCAGGCTTGAAGGTCCTGCCTCCAATGCCATATCAGCAATTTCCTCAATAGCCTTCGCGTCATCGCGAATAACAGCCATTTTGTATAGTGCATCCAGTTTTTCCATATATGCCCCCCTTTCAACAATTGTGATAGGGAAAGTATAATATATTGCTTTGTGTTACCTCATCGCTTTTAGATGCACTACCTATATTTATTGAAAGAGATCTTTTTACAGTACGACTGTCTCTACTATAACCTCGCCATCATAGCGAATCTGCTTTGCAACAAGTTCGCGTGGCTCTTCTGCCATAATCTGTCCGCTGATAACAAGCTCTAAACCATAGTGGTCTGCTATGTCTGCAACATTTCTGAGTTCTGCTAAGAACTCTTCAAATTTTTCATCATCTAGGAACAATGAGTCTCCGTAGAAAAGTTCACTCTCATCGCAGGTAGCTGGGTTTTTACCGTCAAACTTCTTCACGAAATTCTCGGCCCACGCATCAAGACTTTCACGAGCATCATCACTTAATAATGAGTTCTCTTCCGCAGATACCACCACGTTGATACTCTCAACATCCCATGTTGCTACATGCACTTCTGCAGTCTCTACTGGTTCACAGCCAAAGGCCATTGTGAAAACACAATCGTCTTCGTAGCTATATTCCACAGCACGGTACTCAACATCATTTTCCAGCTCCTCGTTAAGAACAGTCTCCCACTTACCAATTCCATGTAAATCGCGCGAAAGGAATGACGCCTTGAGAGTAATCTCCTGCGCACTATCAAGATTCTTTTCTTCGTCAAGAATCGCTTCAGCATCAGCATATGATGCACCATCAAGAGTCAGCATCAATTCGTACAGTTCAAGATTTCCATCCTTATTCTGCTCGACGATATCGTGTGCATATCCGGCAATCTCGTTAGCGATACTTCTTGTCTTCTCGTTTGTATTACAAACTCTGATTTCTTCGTTTATTACATTAGTCATTTCATACCTCCGGTATTAATAATCTATGATATTGTTCTAAAAATTTCCTAGAATTACATCGATGTTTCTTTCTGCTTATATTGTAACAACCGGCGAATAATCAGACAACAAAAAAAGCCCTAAAACCTTGAAATTTCAACGTTTTAGACGTCAAGCACAAAACACAAGGATACGCATAAAAAAGCCTTCAATCCCTTGAAATTACTGGGATTGAAGGCTTTTCTCTGGCGTCTAAGCTTTTATCTATATATAGCGCGTCTTTTCGCACAATACACCATATATAGACGAAAGTATCAATATCTTAATAGCGGTTTATCTTAATCTTCGTGTTATCCTCAACGCAACCTATAACATTGGTTGAAGATGCAATATTTACTATTTTGGTATTTTCACCAAATGAATCCAGTCTAATTGTTTTTACGCTTGGGGGAAGATTGACTATTCTGCAGCCATTTCTTACAGCTCCCGGCAGGCGCATATCGTATTCGTCAGCCTCACTCCAGAAGGCTCTAAATGAGGTCTCTGTTACACCATCAGGAACGCTTAACTCCTCATACATATACTTAGCCGGGCTACAAAACAGAATGTCATTTATTATGATAAAACCGTTCTCATCAGCCAGATCCATGCAATTGTCAAAAGCACCCGACTCAATCTTAATCTGCTCTATCGGTTTTCCTTCAAAGCGATACAGCCTGTCGCAGTCTACAAAAGCTTCCAAACCAATCGTTCTGAGTGAATCAGGGAAAACCACGCATCGCAATTCGTCACAAAGCTCAAAGGTTTATTCATAAATAGTTCTTACACTTTCGGGTATCACTATCTCCGTTGCTTCGTTTACAATGTCTCTAATGTCATTGTCCTCACCTCTCATAAATGACATGAATTCGTTGTAGCTCGGTTGATAGAAGATGGTATCCCACGCATACTCTCGATTTTTTAAGTATGTATCTCGTTTGAATATTCCGTACAACCATGTATGCTCAGTGCCATACCCCCAGAATTCCTCATCGATAAGGTCAGCTACGCACATATTGCAGAAGTCATCATAGGGCAGGTTTGGAAAACGGCCGTCTGCAGCGATTTTGCTTATGAGTTCATCGTAGCTTATAGCTTTAGTCCAATTCTCGGACAGCGTAAATAGTTTTGCAAATACCTCTTTCGGCATTCTTTCTCGCAGGAAGGTTTCATATCCATCATCTCGATTGACGCAGAATCTCCCCCTTATTGACCATTCTCAATTTCTATTCTTATTTCACTTTCTGAGTGCTCATCCCTGCTATCCACTTCGCATAATACTGTTACATTCGGGGTTGATGATACAATCAGCTTCGCAAGATTTCCAAACACCGTTGTAGCTTCTTCCGGATCGTAAAACATGCCTTCTTCGCATGCCAAGCTGCATCCTTCAAGTTTCAGGCTATTCACCAGACTCGCAAGTGCTGGAATGGTACAGCTTGGATTTAAGCTGCATTTTGAGTATTCCGCCGGATCGGAGCCACTCTATCCGTTAGAGAGAGCCACCATTTCTGCATGGTAGAGCCAATCGTATTGAATATATATTCCGATGTATAGAGCCACCCTTTAGAATGGGTTTACGGCGAAAGCCGAATACATTCAGAAGGAGGACTATACATATGTCCAAAGAATTACAAATCCTGCAGTTAACAGCTGACGGGAAATCACAACGGATGATTGCCAAGATGCTTCGTGTATCGAGGAATACTATCTCCTCCGTACAGACGGCAGCCACAAGAAGTGGCAAAGCAATGTCTGAATTGCTCCGGATGGAGGAGCCACAGCTGATCAAAGTCTTGTTTCCTGAAAAGGAACTCATCCCTGTCCAGGTCAAACCGGACTTTGAATGGATCCACAAAGAGTTGCTCAAGGATGATATCACTCTTCAATCTTTGTGGGAAGAATACTGTGATCAGTGCAGAGAGGCAAAGAAGCCTCCATACATGTACTCTCAGTTCTGCAAGCTGTATTCAGACTATGTCAATCAGCACAGACTGACGATGCACATTAAACACAAACCTGGCGATAAGCTCATGGTCGACTGGGCCGGAGACAAATTCTATTACTACGACTCAGACGATGACAAAGAGCAGCCATGTTACCTGTTTGTTGCCACGCTTCCGTTCAGTATGTTGTGCTACGCTGAAGCATTCACTAATATGAAGCAGGAGGCTTGGATAAATGCGCATGTTCACATGTATGCGTACTTCGGTGGCAGTACGAGACTTCTCGTCTGCGATAATCTCAAGACCGGAGTCATCAAGAACAAGAGGCACGATGACCCTGTTTTAAACAAGAGTTATGAGGAACTTACTGAACATTACAACACAGCATTGCTTCCAGCACGCGTATTGGCTCCTAAGGATAAAGCAGCGGTAGAAGGCTCCGTGGGAGCTCTGACCAGGAGATTGAAGTCTAAATTCCGCAATAAACGGTTCTTCAGTCTTCAGGAACTGAACAAGTCTATCCGTAAAGAGCTCGATGAGTTCAACGCTAAGCAATTCCAGAAGAAAGATGGCTCACGCACATCTGTGTATGAGGAAGAAGAGCTTCCTTTCATGAAGCCGCTTCCCAAATACGCATATGAGCTTGCCACCTGGAAGGTCGCTACAGTTCAGATGAACTACCATATATCATTCGACAAGCAGAACTACTCAGTTCCATATGCATACGTCAGAAAAAAGGTGAATGTCCGTAGCACCAGCAGCGTGGTAGAGGTCTATTACCAAGGCACTCGTATCTGCAGTCACAGAAGACTTTACGGTCGTATAGGACAGTATTCTACCAATGTTGACCATATGCCAGAGAACCATCAGCTATACAGTGAATGGGACAGCGGCCGTTTCAAGCGCTGGGCAGAAAACATAGGCCCATATACAAAGGAAGTCGTAGACAAGATATTTGCCGCCTACCGGGTGGAAGAACAGGCCTACAAAGGTTGCCTATCCCTCCTGAAGCTGGCTGACAAATATTCATCCAACCGCCTTGAAAATGCCTGCGCTGTCGCTTTAACGCATATTCCGAGTCCCCGGTACAAGAATATTAGATTGATTCTTGAAGCCGGTCAAGACCTTCCAAAGAAAGACTCTCCTAAAGAAGAGATTGAAGACACTGTAAACAAATACACTCACCTTCGTGGACCTGAGTACTATGGAGGTGACTTCAATGAATAGAGATACATACGAGAAGCTTCGCAAGATTAGGTTGCCAGAGATGGCAAGCCAGTATAGGAAGCATGCAGAGTCTCCTGAACTCTATGCGACGATGACATTCGATGAGGAATTTGGTCTGCTTGTAGACGCGGAATTTGATGCTCGTACCAACAATAAGATCAAGCGCCTTTTGAAGAATTCATCAATACCAGATACTACGGCTCACATCGGAGGCATAGAATTTCTTCCAGAAAGACATCTTAACCAGGATCTCTTCAATACACTTCAGACCAATGATTACATCAGCAATGGCCTGAACATAATGCTCATCGGTGCAACCGGTAGTGGTAAGACATATATCTCCTGCGCACTGGCCACCAATGCATGTAGGTACGAATACCGCGTCAAATATTTCAGGCTAAATGAGTTTTTCGGCACCATGGAGGCTGCAAGAGTGCAGGGCATCTACGATGAAACCATCAATCGCTTCAGACGGATACCACTGATGATCTTCGATGATTTCCTATTGCTACCCACTACTCAAGAAGAACAGCGTGATCTATTGATTCTGCTCAGAGCAAGAGATGAAGATAAGACATCTACCATTCTTTGCTCGCAGGTAGCAGTCAAAGGCTGGCATGAAAGACTCGGCAGCGGCGGTGTCGCAGATACATTGCTTGACCGTATAACCTCAAACGGCTATGAGATCAACATTGATGGTGAAGTGTCCATGAGACGTCGTCACAGAAGGATTTAGTTTTCAAAGTATGTGAATCAGCAGAGCTGCCCACCATAGGGTGGCTCTCTGATCCGGAGTGCTGGCTCTCAATAACGGAACTAGTGGCTCTATTTCATCATATTGGGTGGCTCCGCCACATCGGAATATTCACATTTTTTTAGAAAAGAAATAAGTTCAACCGCTACAGCTTCATCCTCACATATGAATTTTATTTTGTTTGAGCACCGCATGCTATCTCCTAATCTTTGAAAAAACAATACAAAGGGAGTTTTGAAGATCAAAAGCAACCGCTTAATAACATGGTGCCTTTAACACCGGGATCTCCAATGAGATAATCTAGAGTGAATCAGACTAATTTAGGTTTAGACTTTTTCGACTTTTTCGAACTGTCTAAAATACTCTGGAGGTATTTCATGGATCAAGTAACATTAACTAAATCTCAAGTTCGGTTCGAACATTGGAGCCGACTAATAGCACAATGTCAGCAAAGTGGCATGACGGTCGTCTCCTGGTGTGAACTGAGTCCAAGAGCAAGGGCATGGCACGCCATCAACAGCGGATGGTAGATGTAAGGAACCTTATCTTTCCCTTTTCTGAGCTGACCTTTGTGCTGTTCACGTGCAAAAGCAAGTGCCTTAACGGTCTGCGATATCTCTCGCATGCTCGCATATGTCTTCACATATGTGTACATGTGATCCTCGTTGAACAGCCTGTCTGACAGCAGTTCTTCAAATTCCGGCAGTATCCGTTCCTCCTCACGTCCCGCAATCAGCCAGTCCATACTGATGCCGAACAGCGATGCAAGTTCGACAAGCCTATCCATTTCAGGCACTGTCTCGCCGCGCTCCCACAGGCTCACCGCCTGAAAAGATACCCCAAGCTTCTCCGCGATTTCGCTCTGAGTGTATCCTCCCGCCTTCCTTGAAGCTGCCAGCTGAATATTCCTGTGCGGAGAAACCGCCATTCCAGAACGCCGGGTACCGGCGTTCCAGAGATGGGGTACCGCAAATAGTATAGATGTTATTCGCTATCACTCTGCTTAAGTCCATAGACTTCTCTCATAGAGATTTCTCTTGTTGGATCAAGACTCTCAATATTTATCTTGTATGAGTCATATATGATTCTGTCGAGGATAGCATCAGTCAGAGGGCTGTCTGCACCTCCGAGCTGATCGTACCAATCAGACTGATGGTACTGGGAGCAAAAGATGGTTGATGACTTCTTTCTTCTTCTGTGAAGAAGTTCAAGAATGTCCTTCTGCTCTTCTTGAGTTGGCCTCATCAAGAGCCACTCATCAATGATAAGTAATACAGGATTTGCATATTGCTTCATTACCTTCATATAAGTACCGTTGTCTCTGGCGATTCTGAGGTCGATTAGAAGATCCGGAAGTCTTACATACTTGGTGTTGTAGTACTGTTTACACGCTTCCATGCCAAAGGCACAAGCCATGTAAGTTTTACCGCTACCCGTAGCACCGGTAATGAAAATGTTGCGGTATTCAGATATATATTCGCAAGTGGCAAGTCTCGTTATGAGCGCTCTGTTAAGCTTGCGCCCTGAAGTGTAATCGATGCCTGTAATGTCTGCTTCAGGCTGATCAAATTCAGCTTTATGAATCAGACGATTCAGCCTGTTGTGCTTACGACTGTTGTATTCGATATCTACCAGCAGCCCCAGACGATCCTCAAAGTCGAGATCTTTCATTTTAGGGTCTGAGAGCTGGTTTCTGAATGCATCTGCCATAGCAGTAAAGCGCATTTCAATCAGCTTATCGATAGTGCTTTGATTAGTCATTAGATTTCCTCCTGTAAAAGTCTGCTCCGCGAGTTATCCCCTTAGCTTTATGAGCGGATTCTTCAGGGGAAGCAGGATTCTCCTGCTTTGCTGAAAGAATGTTTTTCACACTCTTGTAGCTTGGGGAAGCTGTGTAGCTTAATGCCTGAGTGCAGGCATCTTCCAATCTTCTGGCAGAATACTTATCTGCAAGTTTCAGAAGACCCATACAGCTTCTGTACGCTTGTTGTTCCACACTTCTGGAGGCTAGAATAGAATCTATGACCTTGTATGTATTTTCACCAATTTGTTTGGCCCAGGATCTGAAACGATCACCGTTCCATTCAAGATACTTCTGATGATCCTGTGGCATATGGTCAGTGACAGTAGAGTACTGACCTTTGCGACCATAAAGTCTCTTGTGAGAGGCTATACGTTCCTGTTTGTAGAAGATTTCTATAGTTTTAGCTGTTATCCGAACATCGACTTTATGCCTGATGTGCTCGTAAGGGACGGAGTATAGCATTCCGTCGTACGATATGTGATAATTGAAAAGAACTGTTGCGGACGCCCATTCCGCCAGTTCATAACGGGTAGCAGGCAGCTTTGCCATTAGTGGCAGTTCTTCTTCGCAAAAGAGTTCGTGTCGGCTACCCTCTTTCTTTTGGAAGGGTCGTCTGTTGAACTCATGCAGTTTCTTTCGTATTGCTGCATTAAGCTCAGCAAGAGAAAAGAACTGCTCGTTACGAAGAGCGGCAATTATCCATGTGGATATATGCCTTACTGCACCTTCGGCATTGGGCTTGTCTTTTGGAGCCCTTACTCTGGCAGGGATGATGGCGGTACCGTAGTGTTCTGCCATTCCGCGGTAGACTTCATTGATTCTTGGATCATGGTAGCTGTTGCCTTTACGAATTACAGCAGTTTTGCAGTTATCCGGTACAAGTATCTTAGATACACCGCCAAAGTACTCATACATATTGACGTGTGCTGTTATCCAGGAAGTCTGCTTCTCGTCAGGGAACGCTTCAGCATACGCATATTGGCTGTAACTCATTACTCCTACAAAGATAGATACTTTGGTCATTTCGCCAGTGTCCGAATCGATTAGATAGGCCGGATCACCTGCCCAATCGACTTCGACTTGTTCACCGGGTTTGCGGTTGATGTGCATTGAAGCACGACGCTTTTCTTCATCACGCTGTATGTAGTAACAGAAACGCGAGTACATCAGTGGTTCTTCACCACTGAGCCGGCATTCTTCGAGATATTCAGTCCACAGGAGCTTCTTGTTTACTCCGTTTCGGAGCAGTTCCTTGCGGATATACTCAAAATCCGGCATGCGTTTGTTAGTTACCGTCTCCTGAGTATCTAAAGACGGAAACAGAACAGCTGCAAGAGCAGCATTGGTCTGGTCATTGTCCAGAGGCCATGAGATATTCTCTCTTCTGGCGGCTTTAAGGACAGTGTTGACGGTTCGCTTAGAGGCATTACAACTTTGTGCGATGCTCTGTTGCGACAATCCCAGGGCTGAGAGCCTTAGGATCTCTCGGTAATTAGTCATCGTGTGACCTCCTTAAAATGTGTATTTACATCTTCAAGATGCATACATTCATTTTAAGGATTTATATATGCGGTATCCAGCTGCAGGAACAGCGGTACCATATCTCAGGAATTGCGGTACCCATTTACTGGAACGGCGGTGCAATTCTGGCAGGATTCTTCACCAGCCTTTCAGCCAAAGTCATATTTTACCCTCCTTTAAGTATCTTCCATGTCACATGAACAGTATAGATTCCAAGCTGCAATTGTTACAGCATAACGGACTTGAACTCCTGCAAAGTTTATTCAAGCGGTGCTTGAATAATATCAAAACACCGCTTACGTTTAATCTTCTTTATCCTTGCCTTTTAGATTGATTTCATAGTATGTGTCAGGACTAATCATCATAGGAATCACCTCAAAATAATTGGATATTTCAGTTTATATTGACTCCACTATTATTATCTTCTGCGCCATTGTTGAAATCTCAGATACTGCCTTTTCAGGTGATATAATCCTGATTTCACCTGCGAACTTGAAGACCCAGCTGTAGAAGTTAGGGCTCAGGGCAACTTCAGGATATGCAAAGAAGTTCTCTTCGTCTGCAATCTCAGTCTCCACCTTTTCTCCGAAACGGTCGATAACATACCGCATGTGCTCGTTCCGGCACTTAAGCTTAACTTTGACTGTCTTTGCAGCATCGTACATTTCAAAGACTTCACTGGAGTATTTGTCTATCCTGAAATCCTTGGGCTTCCTTGCTGCCTTTTCATCTGTAATTTCGATTTCGGCAACCCTGTCCGCTCTAAAGGTTGATATGTTTTCGTGCTTCTCTGAGTATCCGACTATGTAATAGTAGTCCTGGTTCCAGAAGAGGGCATATGGGCTGAGGGTATAAATCTCACCATCGTGCTTGAAAAACTTTTTCTTCTCAGGGGTGTAGTCGGTATACTTGAAGCTGATTTTTTTCTTGCGAGTGATAGCTTCATTAACAGCATCCACGGTATAGAGCAAAGTCTCGTTATTGGATTTCACGCGATCTGTTGTGTAGATATTTCTTTTGAGAGCCTTCTGTCCGGGATCGCTGGATAAAGAAATCAGCTTCTTTGACAGCGTCTGGCTCCTCCTCTGACTGATAAACCTTGAAGAGCTTACGGCGTCAATAAGAAGCTTGAGTTCTGCCTGTTCAAACTTTCGCTCACCCCAAAAGTACCTGTTTGGCTTACTCTGCACGGTCACGATGTCCATGCCGCACTCCACCATCAGGTCGATGTCGCCCTTGAGCGTCTTGCGGTTCGTTAGAATCCCCTGCTCAAGAAGGTAGTCAAGTATTTCAAAAGTTGTAAGCGGATGCTGCTCGTCAGTGGTTTCGTAAAGAAGCCTCTGTAACAGCAACATTCGTCGTTTCATGATGTTTGGTTCTGATTTCATATCTTTTACCATTTTAGTACCAATCACCCCCAATAGTTTCATTGTTAAACTTTGAAGCCTATACGTGGCTTTGGTTTTATCACGAGGCTTTCCTCTTGAATATACACATCTACATCTTCTTTGATTATGAGGTTCTTATCTACATCATTTTCGGCCTCATCTACTCTAAGATTCTGATTCATTATTATCTGGTCAAGAATATTTCTTATTGTTCTAGCATTTGCAAAATTGGGCATTGATCTATACATATTGGTTAACTCAATAACACGTTCCATGGCATCCGAAGTTATTTCATAGCGCCGTTTTCCAAGAAACAATTCAGCAATTTCAGATAGTTCTTTATCGCAATAATCTTCAAAGTGCAACTTGAACTGTATTCTAGACTCAAAACCCGGATTGGTTGAAATCATATTCTCCATTTCATCCTCATAACCAGCTAAAATAACGCAGAACTGACCCCTCTTGTCTTCCATCTCCTTCAACAGCACTGCAATTGCTTCGTCACCGTAACTAGCTTCGCCATTTGAAGAAAAGCCGCTATTCATCAATGAATAAGCCTCATCAATAAACAACACTCCACCCATAGCCTCATCAATTTTAGCCTGGGTCTTCGGTCCAGTCTCGCCCACATATTTACCAATGAGCCCTCTCGCATCAGTTTCAACAAGTTTAGCCTCAGTCAACACACCAGCTTCGTATAAGATCCTAGATACAATTCTTGCCACTTCAGTCTTACCTGTACCCGGATTACCATAGAAACACATATGCATATTGAAAGAAGAATCATCTTTATTTCTCTTCGAGTATGCCTTTATCTTTTTTACCATTTTCTTGACATTCTCAAGTCCAACCAATGCAGCCAGTTCATCTTCTCCAGACATTACGACTTTATCCACTGATTTTCCAGCAAGTGGAAGGTTGATATTCCAATCAGTAATGTACTTATTTACATCAACCAATGATATACGCCTATTTTCCGCATCATTACTACGAAGATTCTGATTCATAATCAGCTGATCCAATATATTTCGAATCTCCCTAGCATTTGCAAAGTTTGAATCTTTGCGTTTTATATCTGTAATATCCAGCATTTTTTCAAACGCATCTTCATCAATCGAGTATTTTTTTCTTTTAAGCATCAAATCGGCAATCTGCCCCAACTCATTATGAGAATAATTCGGAAAATCAAGAGTGAATTGAATTCTAGAAATAAAGCCCGGATTTGATTCAAGCATTTTTTTCATTGGATTTTTGTATCCAGCAAGAATAACGCAGAACTGCCCACGATAGTCTTCCATTGCCTTTATCAATGTCGCAACGGCCTCGTGACCATATATTTCATGTTCATGAACAAGCGCATAAGCCTCATCAATAAACAGCACCCCTCCCATGGCTTGCTGTATTACCGACATGGTTTTTATCGCAGTTTCTCCTACGTACTGACTGATTAGGCCTCTGCGATCCACTTCAATTACTTTATTGGTTGGCAGGATTTTGTTCTCGTGAAGTATTCCAGCCACAATTCTTGCCACCTCAGTCTTGCCTGTTCCTGGATTACCATAAAAGCACATATGAAGATTCAAGTCTTTGCTGTCTTTATTTGCCAACGAATAAGCCCTTATCTTCTTAATACTTTCTTTTATTGACGATAACCCTATCAACTCATTTAATTGTTTCTCACTTTTGCCAGTATTTATCAGATTGAGATTGTTAACACCAAAGTACCCTTTTTTATCTAACGCTAACATTTCGCAATAAATATCAAAGAGCTCTTCGGTGGATTTTGCTTTCAGTGGGTCATCTGCAGAGGCTGAAGTATAGTGTGCGTCAAAACACTTCTGAATCACCGCTTCTATTTTGGTATTTTCAGCAACCATATCATTTCCGCACATATACACATAATTTGGTGTTAATATCTGAACACCCATTAAAGTCGCTATAGCTTTCCATGCAGCACGGCTCATCTCCTCAAGTTCTGCAATGCCATCGTCGAAGAAATCTATTACATAAGTTTTGTTTAATATTTTCTTTATATTATTAGCAGTCTTTTGAAGTTCTTCTATATTTGTACTATTTTCTTTTCTCTTGAAACGAACATTCTTTACTACTTCAAAATTCATTCCATAGACATTATTGGTCACAACAAACTTTTTAATCTTCTTGAATAGCGATTCTACATCGTCAAGAAGATGGTTTGTCGTTTCTATTAATTCAGAATCAGGTATTTCACTATACAAGCATTTAAGAGCTGGGTACTGCATGTCCTGTAATTCCAAATTTGCTCCTAGTACAGCATATGCTTTTGCTACTGCTTCATCTGCTTCTTCCCTCTTTATGTCTACGCCTTTAAACGATACATCATATACATTGCTAAAAGATGTATTTAAGTGGTTGCGAAGTTCTTCAATGGTCTGCGCGCTTCTCTCGATATATTTATCTGTCTTTTCACCAGAACACACAAAATTTGTTATTTGGCTATAATTCGGGAAGCGCTTATCATCCTTTTCTTTATTTGCATAGTCAAGGTCAGATTCTTCGAATGAATACTGCTTTAAGGCATGAATGAAACCTATTATTTCTTTGCGTAGTACCTCATCTCTGTCATACGGAGTGGGATACATTTTATATCCACACTTTGGACAAGTGCAGTCTTTCTTAGCCTCTTCAATATATCCGCAACTAATGCACTTATATTCTTTCATATTACATTCTCCGGAACTAATCGATACCCAACGCTTTCTTAGCCGCATCAAGTGGTGTTGTATAGAAGATTACATCTATCTCGCTCTTAAGATCTGTTCTTACTGCATCAAACTTTGCTCTGCTATCTTCAGGAAGCATAATATGTCTTGCTCCAGCATTTGACGCAGTAACAATGATTTCCTCCATATCGGTTGTTATATCGAGCATAGTTCCAGACATCACAACTCTTCCACATATTATTAGTGATGGCATTACAGATCTATTTGCCAATGCCGAACAAAGACCTACAACCTCAGCTACTGATACTTCAGCACACACACCTCTACTCTGCATATCATTAAAATACAGGCTATAATCGAAAGCATCATATTCGCCATTTATTATTCTCCTGTGATTATCACAGAAGTAGTTGAATGCAGCGTTAAGACTATCCTTTACACTCTTTGGTGATTTTGACAATCCTTCAACGTTCTTTGAGCTAAACTTTCCGGTGCCGTCTATCAGCTTGTTTTCAAGACGATAGACACCAACAATGCCGTCAACAGACTTTCCAACAGCATATACATATCCCGGTGTCTCAAGACCTTCAAATACAAGCGTTCCATTTGCAACTTCTGGAAGATATACTATATGCTCTTCATTTGTATCTAAATCAATGTATCCCAGGTTTACATCGCTGAACTCCGAAGGATTCATCTTTCGAAGCTGTTCCTTGACACGTCGTCTGCATTCAATAGCGTATATCAGAAGTTCTTCGGCTTCACTCTTACTTATTTCTTCATTTGGATATATAAGCTTTGCTAATCCCGAGAAAGTTCTTCTAACTGCAATTTCATCTCTTGTATTATGATTTCCGTTCAGAGCAAAGTACTCACCAAAGGAATTGGTATAGTCGAACGTTCTCATGGAATGGCAGAACTCAGCAAAACAGTCTGAAATAAGTCCGTAGTTTTTTGTAAACAAACTGGATCTGAGTTTTGGAGTCTCCCATCCAGGTAAATATGCATGGATTCTGTCAAAATATGCAGAGTCATTATTGAAATCATCAGGGAACGGCTCAAATAGATTAGTCGTTCTCATCATATCTTCAACGCTTCTGAAAGTATTTCCTTCAAAAGCAATTGATGCGTCAGCATTGATTGTATCTGTTCCCCTTGCAAATGAACCATTAGCCATATAGTTCTTCATAATCTGAACCATATCACCAGTATAGTTTTTCATGCCACCAACTTCATCAAATGCAATACAATCCCAATTACCAACAAGACCAACTCTACGAGAAGCCATATTATAGAACATATTAGAAACAGAAGTGTGTCCGCTACTCATAAGAATTGAGTATGGTGATAATTCACTATATGCATGTGATTTACCTGTGCCTCTAGGTCCCAATTCAACCAAGTTGTAGTTCTTTTGAATAAAAGGAACAAAACGCAGTAAATAATGCAGTTTGCCCTTCATATCAAGCTCGTCAGGCTCGTATCCTGCAGACCTTAACACCAAGTCAATCCACTCGTCTTTTGAGAAATTTGCACGCGCTGCTCTCATTTCATTCAAATCAAGATTAGGCATCTGTATTGGCTTTAGCGACACAATATTAAATGGAGAATCAAACCTTGACTTTTTAGCTTTTGCCTTCTTCTTTTTTTTCTGGTTTCCGAAGATATCTTCTTCGAACATTTCCTCTTCCTCAGCATCGTCTCTTGCGTATTCAATTCTCAATATACACCAAATGCCACCTGTAAGCAGCTTATCATTATGAACCACAATATCAGAACTGATTTCAAATGGATCAATTCTAAGGTTAGTAAATCTGGCAATATATTTATCTTCTCTCTCATAGAGTTCAACAGTTATCTTATCTATGATAGTATATTGTCCAAGTTCTCTGATTCTTGACTTAACATACTCGCTCTGATCCGGTCTAACATAGTTTTCACTTAAAATCTTTTTAATCTTGTTTAAACCTACTTCGATTATTTCCTCATCATCAGTAGCACAATACATTCCAAGCAGATACTCCAGCACATAGGTTGGAACATTGGATCCTTTTTTCATAAGTGATGTCAGGTCTTTTCTTACGACCTTACCAGGAAAATATTCTATGGCTTTTCTATCTAGTTCATTCATTGAGTTAGCTCCTTATTAAAAATCAAAATCCCCATCGTCAGCAAATGCAATATCTATATGATATTCAATGCTTTCGATAAAATCTGATTTGCCCTTCTCATTAACTGTTAAATAGTAGCTTTCAGTTTTATCAAATTCAGTACTCTTAAGAGTAAATCTCACTCTAAACCTTCTATCATTCGCATCAGGTGATGTCTTATCTGCGATAATAACCTTAACATCACTAACAGCTCTTCCTGATGCATTCCTTACAGCAACTTCATATGTTGCAGGTTTTAATTTTCCGCCAACTGCATCCTTCTGATAGAAGTCAAGGTTAAACATTGTGTTACTAATCTTCCTGCTTTGATTAAGTAATGCAATTGTAACTGGTAATGTCTCTTCATACTTCTTTGAGCTAGTTCTTACATTTCTGAAAGAAATCACCGGAACCATTAATTCCTGTAACGAACTTCCTCCGTGAACGTAATTCATACCTCCACCCTGCTTCTTGATACGGACATATTCATATGGAACGTATGTGTACTTTTCTGACAGATAACTAGTCGTATTTACAGAAATCATGAAATCAGTCTTCGCTTTTATATCGGATACTATATATCTTCTATCTAGCTCTGTTATATTTCCACCAACATAACCTTTAGCGCCTTTATCCTTCTCCTCGAGTGGTTTATATGAGTACAAGAATCCGTGATCAGCTGTAATCAAGATGTTGCTTCCACTGAGTTCATTAGTAATTGTTCGGACAAGAGTAGTAAGCTCATTAATAGCATCTTCGCATGCTTCAAACACCTTATCTTCAGTAACCGCCTTATCTCCGATTGCATCGATTGCGTTGTGATATATATATACAACCTTTGCCCCCTCAAATTTCTGTCTTCTTTCATCGCGCTTCATCGCAAGCATATTCTTATATGTAATTGCGACCGCTGATGTTTCACTTGCTTTCAGAACAATTTCTCTGTTTTCTGTCCCTTCTGTTGACATTCCATCACACAACATTCTGCCATCATCGGTTATTTGAAGTTTTCTATGTGGCAGTAACGCTGCCATGCCATATTTTGTTACGCTTGGAATAATTGACTGCATGTTTGTAAGTTTCGCAGATCCATTGGTTTTCTGTATCAGTTCTTCCGTTAGCTGCACTGCAACTTCATATCTAAGAGCATCGGATACGATAACATAAACACGGCCGTTTGACTTCATTGGAACAACATACTTGTTATAGAAGTCTTCTTGCTGGCTGATAGCTACCAGTTTAGAGTCTTTTTCTAACTCATCCGCGGTAATATTACTCCAGCTGGTTCCTACCTTCTGTAAGAACCAATTCTTATAAAGATTCTCTACGTAGTCAGCAACATTCTTATACTGATCATCAAGAACGGTACAACTCTGCTTTAAGCTCTTATTAAAAGCAAGGTGGAATAGCCTGTAGTACTTATCCATCTGATAATAGTCAGATGCGTATGCTTTCCACATCTCATTATGTTCTGCAATGTGGAATCCTGACTGGTGGTTTTGGAAGAATTGCTGCATATTTGCTACCTGAAGCAATCCATCAAAATAGTATCTGACGCGCTTGAACCACTTCATAGTGCGCCTCTTTTCAACCACCTTAATAATGTCATCTGCTTTGATAACATTGTCGTTGATTTCATTCATAAACCTGCGTAGAATGCATTCATTGATGCATGGCAAGCAATCACTATTTACTAAATCAACAACCTCAAGCTTACTAAATCTGTCTTCCAGATGAAGATACTTTTCAACTTGTCTAGCAAGTTCATATAAAGCATCATCATATTCCGAATGCATCCACTCATGAATCAGTGAGTAACAATACTCCTGGTGCTTAGTTGAGATATAGTCTTCTAACCCCTTTAAGCTGTTGTCACTCATAGTATTTGAAAGTGTGGTTACAATCAAATGTGACATTAAAGGAAGCAGTGAGGATGTATCTTTTTCTTTCATATATCCTGTTCTATGCTCAATTAGCTTCCACAATGATTCGGTTTCACCGAATTTAATCATAGACTGATAGGAATCATTAGTCTCTAAATCAAGTCCGCTCATCAAGACCGTTCTTATCAAACCCTGATCAGAGTTGTCCAGACTACCAGCCAATGCTGCCATTACATCTATCCTAAGCTGGCCAGCGACAGAGTAATCCCCATTGTAATTCTTGAGACGAGCAACTCGCTCCTTGTTATTAAAGAACTTGCTGAACAGTTTCATCGTCTTTCTATTTGATGAATTGTCAGGAATACCTATCTCTTCCATCTTCATTGATAAGAAGTCTGCCCTAAATTCTTCATTACATAACTCTATATCCAAAAGCCAGTTATCAGTGATGCGCTCGTATTCAATAGGGTTATATACCAGATAATTGCTTTCTGTATCGTCTTCCAGCAAGAGTTTTTTCGCATAAAAATTGTTAGTTCCAGTGAGTATAAGAACCTTTACATTAGGAATTTGAATCTCATTTATTTCTTCCGCAAATTCCCCATCGATGTCATGCCAGAAGATGATTCTTCTTTTATAATATTCCTTTAAGGGAGCTTCAAATCTCTCTATTAAATTTTGAATAACAGTATCGTTAGCCATAATATTTCCTTTACATTAAATTAATGGATGTTTCTTGAAATCCCATGAGGTTTCAAACGAATCCCAATCAGCTTTAGATTGTATTATGCAATTATCTACCAATTCTGTTACTGAGACCTTTTCGCCCTCAACAATTTTAATTGGTAATTTTTCTATTTCACCGGCATTCTTTGTTATCGTCGGCGATAAAAAATGTAACCACGACTCTGATACCTTTGAATTTAAAAATCCTAAAATATAATTGTATAATCCATTTTCATACAAAAATACAGATAAACCAATATGCTCTACTAAATTATTACTTTCCGCTCTAAATGAAGTGTTACCACTCGTGATACTGCTCCATGATATTCCCTTTTTAAACTTTAGCTCAGGATAATAGTCTTGAGAATGTCTATGTTCATAATCGGCTAACTGCAAAATATCATATCCATTATTTAGCCAGTTAATTACATTCTCTTTATTCCCGTACCATTTTCTAAACGAACCGCCTTTGCATATTGGGAACCATTTCTTTTCGGAAAAAATACTCTCCTCAATACTAGTTGAATTAAAAGAAATTGTATGATTATCAATTTCCCACCACTGCCTTAGGTATTTATCATTATTGCCTGTTATTATTCCCTTTGTAGTCTTTCCAAAGCTTTTCAAAGATGGAATTGTTTCAAATGTATTAAATGTATTAACGCCTTCCCAATACGCCACTGGTGATCCTGGGATTTTGGAGAAGTTTTCTGTGGACACTTGAGTGAATCTATTTCCACTCACAGGGAATTCTTTCGGTTTTTCATTCGCAATATCTTGCAATTTTATTTGGTTATAAGTGCCCTTATATTTCTTAATTAGTGCATTTCTAAAAATTGTAACTGCTGTTCCAAAAGCGATTCCCATCACCATGTTTTCCATATGCATTAAAGTTGAAATACTGAATTTGTTTAGACAATTCAATCGCATTTTTTCGAAACTTGATAGAAACATCCAGCTTTGCATTGTAACCATGGAATTGAACCCATTTTTCACCGTCATGTTGTTTCCTTTTTCAATACAACAAGAAAACAAGTCACTCTTGCTGTCTGGATAATTAGTCTTTACATATTCACTCAGCTTAGCATTCATTCCGGATGCGCCCATATATGGAGGATTTGTAACTACCACATCGTACTTCTGTGCCATTACTTCTGCCTGCTTAATAAGCGGAAGTAATTTGTCTA
>ERZ809074.910-NODE-910-length-41749-cov-40.899746_pt1 | contig 41749 bp, 36 predicted proteins | sample MGYA00520795_ERZ809074 | MGnify/ENA primary metagenome ERZ809074 (study PRJEB31570, sample SAMEA3212989) | Homo sapiens | biome: human-gut; feature: human gut; material: fecal | place: Sweden | collected 2011 ...
TTTAAGAATAAGAGAGTTTTGACACACCCTCGATACATTTCCCACCCTTTGACCCTTTTCTTCAAATCCTTAATGTAAGTTCGTAAGTTTGTAAGTTCGTAAGTTTCTGCAAAATCAAAGCTGCTATCTATTGTTTAACAAACAGTACCTAACCATCTATCTATCTGCTATTTAAGATTAGTGGAAGAACTAATAAACATCTACCTCGCTCACGACCGCAACTTACATTTTTACCATCATTAACAAATCAAGAATACATCTCTCCCGCCCTTTTACCTCGAAAAACTGGGGGAAAAGAGAAGAGAATCCAAAGAAAATGCGTAACTTGATGGGGTCGATAGACTGCATCGACAAGCTAAAACATGCCTTGCGGCAGTCGCTAAAGCAGTAAAAACAACCATTCGACCCACTTTTAGAGCCATCGGAAGCCGTTTTCGGAAGAGTCATGAAAAATAGAGCAAACAAGTTGTAACTATCTCATTGACAGATAAATCTAAACACACTACCCTCTTTTATTCGAAAAACGCCCTCTCTTTTCGTTCATTCCACAAAGAAGGCTTTTATCGTGAAAAATCCCCTGTTCACACGTCTTTTTCGCAGTTTTACCGTCAAATGAAGCTAAAAATGCCTCTCGAATGTCTCTCGGATGTCTCTCGAACCCCTCCAAAATGCCCTTTGTCGAGATCTACAAGCAGCAGAACAGCCAGTTTACGACAGACGAAGCCTGTCATGTCGCTATCAACATGTGAGGCTTCAAGGTCTCAAAAGGAAGTGTTTTCCTCATGCTCAGTCGGCGGAAACCATTAGGAATCGGGAGCGATTTGATAGAAAAATGGGTAAAAATATTGTACACAAAGATATGCGATTCGTCCCTGCACCCTGTAGCCCTGTGATCTTGCATCCCTGTGACCCTGCACCTCTGCGACCTTACACCTTACACCTTACGTTTTCATTTTCACTTCGCCATTTTGCCCTTTCGCAGTCGTCAAAATGCAAAATGGCAGGAGCAGGCGGGGACGCGTTGTCTGCCTGCTCCTGCTACTTTTTTATGCTTTTTTATCTTTTTTTATTACGCGTGGCGATACCAGTCGTAGAGCTGGGCCACACCCTCCTCTATCTCCACACGATGTTGCCATCCCAGGCTATGGAGCTTCGAGACGTCGATCAGCTTACGCGGCGTGCCGTTGGGTTTGTCGCAGTCCCAGACGATAGTACCTTTGAATCCGACGGTGCGCGCCACCAGTTTGGCCAGCGCGCGGATGGTCAGTTCCTTGCCCGTTCCGACGTTGATATGGCAGTTGCGTATCTCCCCTAAGGCCGGGATGGCGCCCCCTCGTCCCTCGGAGTTGTTGCGATCGACCGCGCCGTCCGTTCGCGACCCGTAGAAGACGCTGGAGTATTTCTCTATGCCAATGATGTCCTTGAAATCGACGTTGAGCAAGAGATAGACGCTGGCGTCGGCCATGTCCTCGCTCCACAGAAACTCGCGCAGCGGCGTTCCGTCGCCCCAGAGCGTCACCCGGTTGGCCTCTATACCGAAAAACTGGAGGGCGGCGAGGATGCGATCCTCCGAATCCTGTCCTCCCACGTTGCCCTCGCCGATCGTCTCGGCAAGCGTGGTGGGCGGGTTGATAGGCCGCTTCTCCATGTCGTGGCGCACGGCCTCCCAGTCGTTCTCGTGCAGGCATTTGGCCAGATAGAACTTGCGCATCATGGCTGGAAGCACGTGGCTGTTCTCCAGGTGGAAGTTGTCGTTGGGCCCATAGAGGTTGGTCGGCATCACGGCGATGTAGTTGGTGCCATACTGGAGGTTGTAGCTCTCGCACATCTTCAGTCCTGCTATCTTGGCGATGGCATACTCCTCGTTGGTATATTCCAGCGGCGAGGTGAGCAGCGCGTCCTCCCCCATCGGCTGCGGCGCATTCTTCGGATAGATGCAGGTAGATCCGAGGAAGAGCAGCTTCTTCGCCTTGTAGCGATAGGCACAGTCGATGACGTTGCACTGCATCTTCAAGTTCTGCATGATGAAGTCGGCGCGGTAGAGCGAGTTGGCCATGATGCCACCCACGAAGGCAGCCGCGAGCACGACCGCCTCGGGGCGTTCGGCCTTGAAAAACTCCTCCACGGCCCGCTGGTCCGCGAGGTCGAGCTCGGCATGGGTTCGTCCCACGAGGTTGTGGTAGCCTCGGTTCTCCAGATTCTTCCAAATGGCAGAACCGACCAGTCCACGGTGGCCGGCGATATAAATCTTGGTATTCTTATCCAGCATAATTCTTTTCTTCGTTATAGCGTTTTTACTTTTGGTTTGGCAGCATCCTACTCCGGCATCTGTGCCTTGAGATAGAGTTTGCGCACGAAGCGCATGTCGTGTTCCACCATGATGCGCACCAGTTCTTCGAACGAGGTCTTGTGCGGGTTCCATCCCAGTTTCTCCTTCGCCTTCGTCGGGTCGCCAAGCAGCTGCTCTACCTCGGCCGGCCGGAAATACTTCGGGTCCACCTCCACCAGCACGCGGCCCGTGGCGCGGTCTATGCCCTTCTCGTTGAGGCCCTCGCCCTGCCATTCCAGTTCGATACCCGCATGGTGGAACGCCAGCGTGGCAAAGTCGCGCACGGTGTGGTATTCGCCCGTGGCGATGACGAAATCCTCGGGTTGCTCCTGCTGGAGGATGAGCCACATACACTCGATGTAGTCCTTGGCGTAGCCCCAGTCGCGGAGGGCGTTGAGATTGCCGAGATAGAGTTTGTCCTGGAATCCCTGTGCGATGCGGCTGGCCGCCAAGGTGATCTTGCGCGTCACGAAGTTTTCTCCGCGCCGCTCGCTCTCGTGGTTGAAGAGGATGCCGTTGCAGCAATAGAGCCCGTAGGACTCGCGGTAGTTCTTCACGATCCAATAGCCGTAGAGCTTCGCCACACCATAGGGGCTTCGCGGATAGAAAGGCGTGGTCTCGCGCTGAGGCACCTCCTGCACCTGTCCGTAGAGCTCGGAGGTGGACGCCTGGTAGATGCGGCACGTCTTCTCCAGTCCGCAGATACGGACGGCTTCGAGCAGGCGCAGTACGCCGACAGCGTCGGTCTCGGCAGTATATTCCGGCACGTCGAAGCTCACCTTGACATGGCTTTGTGCGGCCAGGTTGTAGATCTCCGTCGGCTTGGTCTCGCCGATGATGCGGATGAGCGACGAGGAGTCGGTCATGTCCGCCCAGTGGAGGTCCACCAGTCGCTTTTGCTTCATGTCGCGCACCCATTCGTCCAGATAGAGGTGCTCGATGCGTCCTGTGTTGAAAGAGGAGCTGCGGCGCAACAATCCATGCACCTCATACCCCTTTCCAATCAAAAACTCGGCCAGGAACGAACCGTCCTGACCCGTGATGCCCGTGATGAGGGCCACTTTCTTTTCCATTTGATAATCGCTTTTTTAGTTGATTCCGCAAGCGGCCGCCGCAGCAGGCCCCTGCAGAGTTATCCTATGCCTCGTTGAGGCCAAAGTGGGCCCTATCCTGCGATCCTTCACAGGTAGCGCCCACCTCCTTGTTTGCGTTGCGTATTACAACTCCTCCGAGAACTGTCGGATGCGTTGTTCCTCCGACAGTTTGCAGATGAGGAGCGTGTCGTCGTTTTCCGCCACGATGTAGCCGTCGAGCCCCTCTATCACCACGCGCTTCTCTTCGAGCGTATGGACGATGCAGTTGTGGCTGTCGTAGAGCTGCACGTTCTGTCCGATCACGGCGTTGCCATAGATGTCCTTGGGCGTCTGCAGGAGCAGGCTGCCCCAGGTGCCGAGGTCGCTCCATCCGAAGTCGGAGGGGCAGACGAAGATCTCCTCCGCCTTCTCCATGATGGCGTAGTCGACGGAGATGTTCTCGCACTGCGGATAGACCTCGTCGATGATGCGCTGCTCGTCGGGTGTGCCGAGCATGGGGCGTATGCGGTCGAAGATCTTGGCTATGTTGGGCTGATAGACGCGGAAGGCATTGACGATGGTGGCTGCGCTCCAAATAAAGATGCCCGCGTTCCAGAAGAAGTTTTTCTCTTTCAGGTAGGCCTTCGCCACCTCGCGCTTCGGCTTCTCGTGAAACTGATCGACGCGGAATATCTTCCTATTACGGGGCGAGGCGAGCGATAGGTCGGCCTGGATGTAGCCGTAGCCCGTCTCGGGGCGCGTGGCCTTCATGCCGAGGGTGACGATGGCGTCGGTGCCAGAGGTGAAGTCGAGGCAGCTTGCCACCACGCGCTTAAACTCGGCAATGTCCACCACCAGGTGGTCGCTGGGCGCCACGACGATGTTGGCCTTCGGGTCCTCGTCCTTGATTCGCCAGCTCACATAGGCGATACACGGCGCGGTGTTGCGCCGGCACGGCTCGCAGAGGATGTGGCTCTCCGGAATCTCGGGCAACTGCTCATGCACCTGGTCGCGGTAGCACTTGTTTGTGACGACCCACATGTTCTTGGCCTCCACCACGCCGTCGAAGCGATCGAAAGCCATTTGAATCATGGTTCTGCCCGTGCCCAACACGTCAATAAACTGTTTAGGATGCTCGGTTGTGCTCATCGGCCAGAAGCGACTGCCCACGCCTCCAGCCATAATTACAAGGTGATTGTTACTTCTTGCCATACAATGTAAGATTAGCGTTCTTTATTTTATTAATAAAGCGCAAATATACGAAGAAAAAATGATACGCCACCTTGTTGACGCCCATTTTTTTGAAAAATGACAGGAAAATATCTGTTTGTTCAAGTTTTGGACCGCTGCCAGGAGGCAGTTGGCTCCCTCAGCGGCCTTATTCAGCGGCGAAAAAGTCGTCGTCGAAGGGTATCGAGAGTTCCTGGACGCTGCCCTGCGGCCTGGGCTGATCCGTTTCTTCGCTCAGCAGGCGCTCTATCAGTGCCCGTCCTGCCGCCGTCCTGCGGTTGAGCGCATAGCTGCCGTGCTTCGGACGGTCCAGCGCAGGACTCGCCCCCTTGCTGTGGCGCTGCAGAAAAGCCCGCACCAGCTTGTGGACCGCCTCGATGTCGGCTTCGTCGAACAGGCCGTTGACCGCATTGAAGACATGGCGGGAAACCTTTCTGACCGTCAGGCCGTCGCTGCCAGCCTCCATCAGAATCTCTATGATGAGTCGGTCGTATTTCATGTTATAGGTCTATGCTGTCTGTGATAGATGTTGGTGTTTGGCAGGTGGCTGCCTTCCTCCTGCGGGTCGATGCGGACGAGGCCGCAAGGAGCGTAGGAAAAAAAGTAGCGTAGGAAGAAAACGCAGCGCAGGAAGAAAAGAAAAGGGAGCCCTATAAGCCTTCGCCCACAGACCTCCCTTTGAAGTATTTCTTCTAATTGATGGCTTATGCAAGAACCACTTTGTTGTCCTCTTGTCCTGCGACCTTGCCCTCCTTGAAGAGCCATCCCAAGCCGACCAGCACCTCGTTGGCGCTGATCTGTGCCGCCTTGGCGATCTCCTCCACGCTCAATGCCTTGTCGGCAGCGGCGAGTGCATTGTAAACGTCGCCAGCCTTGAAACCGATATTCTGAGCATTGATAGCCACTTCGCTACTCTTGCGGGCGCACGCCTTTCTGGCGGTCGTCCTCTTGGCTGCCGCGGCTTTCGTGGCGGTAGTCTTTGTTGTTACCTTCTTTGTTTCCATACTTCTTTTTACACTTAAAATGAATCTCTCAATGATTTGAGTATAACCTATTGACCGATGTCGGTTACAAAGTTACAGTTTTATTCTCTAAATGCAAAAGCAATAAGGCGAAAAGACTGTTACAACGCGCTGTCGTCGAGGGAGGAATGGTTATTTCTTGACCTACGTCAAAGAAAATTACGCTTTGAGTTCCACCTTGATTTGGAGTTCGTCCAGCTGCTTGTCGTCGATCTCCGAGGGTGCGTCGAGCATCACGTCGCGTCCGCTGTTGTTCTTCGGGAAGGCGATGCAGTCGCGGATGGAGTCGAGTCCGGCCATGATGCTGACGAAGCGGTCGAGACCGAAGGCCAGTCCGGCATGGGGCGGTGCTCCATACTTGAAAGCATTCATCAGGAAGCCAAACTGCGCCTCGGCGCGCTCGGGCGTGAATCCGAGCACCTCAAACATCTTCTCCTGCAGCTGCGTGTCGTGGATACGGAGCGAACCGCCGCCCACCTCGATGCCGTTGCAGACGAAGTCGTAGGCCTTGGCGCGCACCTGCTCGGGATGCTCGTCCAGGAGCGGGAGATCGTCGGGGTTGGGCATGGTGAAGGGATGGTGGGTGGCCATGAGGCGCTGCTCCTCGTCGCTCCACTCGAAGAGCGGGAAATCGACGATCCACAGACATTTGAAGACATTCTTGTCTCTCAGTCCGAGGCGGTTGCCCATCTCCAGACGAAGCGAGCAAAGCTGGATACGCGTCTTGTTGGCGTTGTCGCCCGAGAGGATGAGCACGAGGTCGCCGTCCTTGGCTCCCGTGGTCTCCTTGACCTTGGCGAGCTGCTCGGGCGTGTAGAACTTGTCGATGCTGCTCTTCACCGTGCCGTCGGCATTATACTTGATGAAGACCAGGCCCTTGGCTCCGATCTGCGGGCGCTTGACGAAGTCGGTCAGCTCGTTGAGCTGCTTGCGGCTGTAGTCGGCGCAGCCCGGCACGACGATACCGCCGATGTAGGCTGCCTCGTCGAAGACGGAGAAGCTGCCCGTGCCCTTGAGGTCGTCCATGAGCTCCACAAACTCCATGCCGAAGCGCAGGTCGGGCTTGTCGCTGCCGAAGCGGCGCATGGCCTCGTGCCAGGTCATCCGCTCCAGTTTCGGAAGCTCCACGCCTCTCACCTCGCGGAAGAGCACGCGGGCCATCTCCTCAAACAACTGGAGCACATCCTCCTGGTCCACAAACGACATCTCGCAGTCGATCTGCGTAAACTCCGGCTGGCGGTCGGCGCGCAGGTCCTCGTCGCGGAAGCACTTCGCTATCTGGAAGTAGCGGTCGAAGCCAGCCACCATGAGCAGCTGCTTGAGCGTCTGCGGGCTCTGCGGGAGCGCGTAGAACTGTCCCGGGTTCATGCGCGAAGGCACGACAAAGTCGCGTGCGCCCTCGGGCGTGGACCCGATGAGGATCGGCGTCTCCACCTCGATGAAGTTTTGCTGGTCGAGGAAGTTGCGGATCAGGATGGTCATGCGGTGGCGCAGTTCCAAATTGCGGCGCACCGCCGGACGGCGCAGGTCGAGGTAGCGATACTTCATGCGCAGGTCGTCGCCACCATCCGTATTGTCCTCGATGGTGAACGGCGGCGTGAGCGACGGGCTGAGCACGCTGAGCTCATCGACGACGATCTCGATGTCGCCCGTAGGTATCTTGTTGTTCTTGCTCTGGCGTTCGTTGACGACACCCTTTATCTGAATGCAATACTCGCGTCCCAACTTATTGGCCTCTTCGCAAAGCGGCGCGTTGACGGCCTCGTTGAATGCCAGCTGGGTGATGCCGTAGCGGTCGCGCAGGTCAACGAAGGTCATTCCTCCCATCTTGCGCACGCGCTGCACCCATCCTGCCAGCGTCACCTGGCGGCCTGCGTCCTCCAGACGAAGCTCTCCACATGTGTTTGTTCTATACATATATATATAATAGGTATAATTGATATTTCTTTGCAAAGTTAGCATTTTCCACTCAAAACGCCAAAGAATTTCCTATCATTTCGGTCTTTTTGTCTTTCTGCCCCTTTTTCGCCTATCCCAAGGTGGGGACGATGGCGAGGTAGAGCGCGTCGTGGTCGGTGCGATTCTCGAAGGCGTGGGCGTGGCCCTCGGGGCAGTAGTGAGCCTGTCCCACGCGGCAGACCTCCTCCTGACCGTCGTAGCAGAAGGTCAGTTCGCCGCTCAGCACGTAGATCACCTCAAAGGTGCCCTCGTGGCGGTGCTCTCCGGCCCGGGCGCCCGGGCGAAGCGTGGAGTACATGATGCGGGCGCGGTCATCGACGTAGTTGCGCGTGTCGAGTTTGCCCTCGCCTCCCTTGAAGCCCTCGATATGGGCCTCGGCTATTTTCTCAAAGTCTATGATCATACTATTGTAATGTTTGTTATATAGTTAGAAAAATGACCTCCAAGGCCCATCGCGTGTGAGCCTTGAAGGTCAGATGATAGGAGCGTCTGTTTTAGAACGTGTATTTCAGTCCGATCTGTCCGCGCCAGCGGCTGTAGTACGTGCTCGGATACTTGAGTATATAGTCGGCATCCTTCAGGAACTGATACTCACCCTTGTTGTAGGTGACGGGCGACATAAACTCGCTGACGTATGAGCTGCTGTAGGTGCGGCCCCAGTCCTTGTTGAGCAAGTTGCCTACGTTCATGATGTCGAGCGAGAGCTCCAGCGAGTGGACGTAGGTTCCCACCTTGAGGTTGAACTTCTGGGCTACGTGCAGGTCGAAGTGGCTCTCAAACGGCAGGTTGTCGGCGTAGCGCTTGTAGTACTCGCCGCGATGGTCGCGCAGGTAGGGCGTGTTGGCCAGCCACGTCTTGAGGTTGGCGCGCTGCTGGTCTGCTGAGAGCGCCTTCGTGGCCTTGAACGGCATCTGGTCGATCTGCTCGTCCGTCGGGATGAAGAAGAGGTCGTTGCTCGTGGCACCATCGCCGTTGATGTCGCCGCTGTAGAGCATTGAGTAGGGCGATCCGCTCGATCCCTGGTAGATCAGACCCACGGTGGTGGTGAACATCTTGTTGCGTCCGTAGTCGATGTGGTAGAAAGCGGAAGCCTTCAGCACGTGCGGGATATTGAAGGCGCTGTTGGCCAGCTCCGGATGGTTGCTCTGGCGGTAGGTGTGGGTGTTGCGCCAGTTGCTCTGTGCCACGGAAGACGTGGGGCTACCCACGCTCTTCGACTTCGTGAAGCTGTAGCTTGCCATGAGGTCGAGACCGAAGTTGAAGTGCTTCTCGGCCTTGAGCGAGAGGTTGTAGGTGTAGCCCTTGCTGGTGTTGCGGAGCACGTAGATGTTGTTGAACGGCGTGCCCTTCGATGCGCGCTCATAGAGAGGACGGTCGTCCCAGGCGAGGCCCGTTTGGTCGGCGAGCGTCTTGCCGCTCTCCTTGTAGGCGATGTTCTGGTAATAGACGTCGTTGAGGGTCTTGGAGTAGATGGCCTCAGCGGTCCAGTTGATGCCCAGGGCCTCGAAGTCGAATCCGAGGTTGAGTCGGAAGTTCTGTGCAAACTTGAAGTCCTTGTCGAAGACGTTGATGACCTGGCTGCCGCTGGCCTTGAGGTTCTCGGCGTTCTCCGACTGGCGGTTCGGGTCGAGGATGAGGGAAACGTCCTTGTTGTTCTTGACGTAGTAGCTCTCCATCTGGACACCCGTGTTGGTAAAGTTGTTGCTCAGCCAGACAAACGGGATGCGGCCCGTGAAGATGCCGGCACCACCACGCAGGATGTAGCGCTTGTCGCCGGCGATGTCCCAACGGAATCCGAGGCGCGGGCTCACCATGAGCTTGGAGGCCAGTTTGCGGTTGGTCTTGAGGTCATAGCCATTGGCCGCTGCCCACTCGTTGAAGGGAGCGTTCTCCGTCGGCGTGTCGAAGAAGAGCGGGATGTCGAAGCGCATGCCGTAGGTCAGCTGGAAGTTGCGGTTGACGTTCCACTTGTCCTGTGCGTAGAAGCCGATCTGTCCTGCCGAGAAGGCGGAGCTCCATCGCGGGTCGCCCGTGACGGCGACGTTGGCGCGTCCGAAGTTGTAGGTGTTGATGAGCGTGCCGATGGGGTTGAGATGGCCCTTGCTGTCGGTGTACATGCCCGTGCCGTCCAGGACGCCGTTGTAGTAGGTGAAGAAGTCGTCGGCACTCAGGAAGTTGTAGCTTCCGTAGAGATTCTGGATGAAGAGGTTGTCGAAGCTGTAGAGCTCGTTGTGCGTACCGAAGGTGAGGGTGTGGTTGCCCTTGTACCAGGTGAGGTTGTCCTCCAGCGTCCAGACGTCCTGGTCGAGGCCGTTGGCCATGGAGCTATACTCGTTGCCGATATTGACCGTTCCGTTGCCCACGTTCTTGATGGTGATGGAGGGGAAGGCGGCTCCCGAGGTGCGCTTGTCGCGCACGCCGACGTAGCTCAGACGGGCCTCGTTGCTCAGGACGGGCGAGAGGCGCGACTGCAACTCTGCCGTCACCGTGTTGGTGTTGGACTTGAAGCGATAGAGGTGGTCGATGGTGTTGAGCGTCGAGATGCCGCCTCTGCCGTTGAGGGTGGAGGCGTTGACATAGCTCCAGCGCACCATAAACTTGTTGAAGTCGTTGATGTTCCAGTCGATCTTGAAGCCAGCCTTGTTGCTCCAGGTGTCGGAGTCGGAACTGTCATACTGTCCGTTGTAGTTGATGCCCTGTCGCTGCGCCAGGTCCTTGATGGCGTTGAGAATGCTCGTGGCCTTGTCGGCATCGACCTTGGAGTCGGGCGTTCCCAGTCCGTACTCGTTGGGATAGGACTTGTAGGAGCGTTCGAAGTTGGCGAAGAAGAAGAGTTTGTTCTTCAGGATCGGACCGCCGAGGGTGAAGCCAAACATCGACTCGCTCTCGTCGGAATAGGGATCGGCATACTTGCCACCGGGCAGCTTGTAGTGGCGGCCCACCAGCTTCTCGTTGTTGCCGTAGAGATAGGCCGAACCGTGGAACTCGTTGGTACCACTCTTGGTGATGGCGTTGATGGCTCCACCGGTGAATCCGCTCTGGCGAACGTCAAACGGGGCGACGTTGATCTGGATCTGCTCCACCGTCTCCATGGAGACTGGCTGGGCGCCCGCCTGGCCGCCGTTGCTGCCGTTGGCGGTCAGACCAAACATGTCGTTGTTCATCGCGCCGTCGATCTGGAAGGCGTTGTAGCGGTTGTTCGTGCCGGCAAACGACATGGCGCCGCTCTGACCGTTGGTCGTGATCTGCGGGTTCATGCGCGCGATGTCGGCGATGCTGTGGCTCACCGTTGGGATCTCGCTGATGCGGCGAGCGTTGATGCTCTGCGCCGCTCCCGTCTTGGTGGCATCTACGCCAGCCTGGCCCGTGACGACGACCTCCTCCAGCTCCTTGGAGTTGTTGGAGAGCGAGCAGGAGAGGTCCTCCGTCTCACCCAGGGTGAGGCTGACATTCTCAAACTTCTTGGTCTCCATGCCGATGTAGGAGACCTCCACGGTGTAGGGGCCGCCCACACGCATACCTTGGATGGAGAAGCGTCCATCGATGTTGGTCACTGCGCGATAGACGGTGCCCGACGGCTTGTGGGTAGCCGTGACAGTTGCACCAATGACGTCGTCGCCGGCGGAAAGGACCTTTCCGCTGATGCCGGATGTCGTCACTTGTGCGAGTGCCGAGGCGAAGATCGCCGTCAGCATCACAACGAGGGTAAACAGTCTTTTTTGCATAATCAGTTAAATTAAATAAGGTATTATAGTAAGACTCTCTTGAATGGTCTGTTTGTTCTCTTTGTCTTGCCGCTGCTCGTGGGCACGCTACCTGCGGCGGGCCAGCTGGGCCATCACGACGGCCGCCAGTCCTGCCGTCTCCGTGCGCAGACGGCTCTTGCCCAGGCTCACGCTCTCATAGCCCCGGTCCAAGGCGTAGCGCACCTCCTCTACGGAGAAGTCGCCCTCGGGACCCACGAGCACGGTGATGTCGTCGGAGGCGCCCTGCGGCGCGGTGATGGCTTCGAAGAAGTCCTGGCGCGCTATCTCGGGGTAGCAATGGCAGATGAAGCGCCGGCCCTCCTGGTGGGCATCGACAAACGCGCGGAAGGAGGTCATCTCGTTGACCACGGGCTTCCACGCCTTGCGGCTCTGCTTCATGGCCGCCACGACGATCTTGTCGATGCGATCGGCACGGAGCGACCTGCGCTCCGAAAACTGCGTGTCGAGGAAGCTCACCTCGTCCCATCCCACCTCGGTGGCCTTCTCCGCCATCCACTCCATGCGCCCCATGTCCTTGGTCGGGGCAATGGCCAGATGGATGTGGCCGCGCCACGTGGGCTGCTGGGCCTGCGTCTCCTCCACGCGGTAGGCGCAGTGGTGGGGTGCCGCCAGCGTGATGGTGCAGCGCAGAAAACTGCCTGCGCCGTCGATGAGGAAGATCTCGTCTCCCTCCACCAGCCGCAGCACGCGCACGGCGTGGCGTGCCTCCTCGCTGGGCAGCTCGTCGCGCTGTCCCGCCTGGGGCACATAGAAGTATCGGGCTTCTTTCATTGTGGGTCCTCCTCGGAACCTTGCTCCTTGCTGCGCTTCTCCAGTTCCTTTTTGATGTTGGCGGCGTCCTCGTAGTACTCGTCCGCCACGGCTCGCTTGATATGCTCGCGGAGCTGCTCGGTGGTCATGGCGTTGACCGGCATTCTGAGCTTGCCCTTGGCTTGGTCAAACGGCAGGGCCTGCTTCTCGAAGAACGCATGGCTGGTGAGCAGGGGAATGTTGGCGACCATCGAGAGGAGGACGGCGTCGGTGATGCGGATCTCGGTCTCTTCCGCCGTCCTGCGGTTGACGAGGTGTACGTGATACGTCCCGTCCGTGATGTCATAGACATAGAGCGCGAAGTCGTCGCGACACAGTCCTGGCATCAGGGAGCAGAGCACCTCGGGCAAGCGTCCCTGGCAGTCGGTCTTGTGCATGCGAAACACGAGTTCCTTCTCCACCGCGCGGTCGCAGATGGCGGAGAGTTGTCGTTTGCCCACGGAGTCGGTGAGGATCATCAGGCGGAGTTCGTCGGCGCCCACGATGCAGACCACGTCGTGCAACTTCAGTTCAACACAGTCCGTCAGCATGCTGTTGACGCGGGCGATATCTTTTGGGTTATTCTTCATTGTGCTTTTTTGTTTTGGGTCGGAATATCAGCGCAAAGGCGACGGCCACCACGAGGGCGTAGCCTGCGAAGACGTACCAGCACGCGGCCCACTGCGTCACGCCATCGACGGTGTAGGCGTTGACCACCGCCTGGGCGGAGAGTGTGCCAATAGTCGCGCCGATACCATTGGTCATCAGCATAAACAGTCCTTGGGCGGAACTTCGCTGCTTCGTGTCCGTGTTCTGCTCGACAAAGAGCGATCCGGAGATGTTGAAGAAGTCGAAGGCCACGCCATAGACGATCATAGAGAGGACAAACATCCACACGCCACTGCCAGGATTGCCCAGGGCGAAGAGGCCGAAGCGCAACACCCAGGCCATCATGGCGATGATCATGACGTTCTTGATGCCGTAGCGCTTCATAAAGAAGGGGATGAGGAGGATGCAGCAGGTCTCGCTGATCTGGGAGAGCGAGATGAGCATATTGGCATGGTTGACGCCGAAGGTGTCGGCGTACTGGGGTATGTCTTTAAAAGAGGTGATAAAGGGGTTGGCGAAGCCGTTGGTGATCTGCAGACTCACGCCCAGGAGCATCGAGAAGCAGAAGAAAATGGCCATCTTCTTCTGTTTGAGCAGGGCGAAGGCGCGCAGTCCGAGGGCGTCGGCGACCGACTTCTTCTCGCCGCTCTTGACCACGGGGCAATGGGGCAGCGTGAAAGTGTAGAGGAAGAGGAGGAGGCTGACCGCGGCGGAGGCTACAAACTGGTTTTGGTTGGCCTGGAACCCCAGCACATCGACCAGCCACATCGTACAGATGAAACCGATGGTGCCGAAGACGCGGATGGGCGGGAAATGCTTGACGGTGTCCATCCCGGCCTGTGTCAGTCCGTTGTAGGCCACGGAGTTGCTCAGGGCGAGCGTGGGCATGTAGAAGGCTACGGAGAGGGCGTAGATCGGGAAGAGGAGGTCGTGGAGCCCCTGCTGCCCCGCATAGGCGGTGGCGAGCATCAGTAGACCAGCCAGCAGGTGGCAGTATCCCAACAGGCGCTGAGCGGGTATCCAGCGGTCAGCGACGATACCCATCAAGGCGGGCATGAAGATGGAGACGATTCCTTGAATGGCATAGAACCAACCGATCTGCGTGGCCATGCCGATCGTGACCAAATACGTGCCCATCGACGTTAGATAGGCGCCCCATGCAGCGAACTCAAGGAAGTTCATTGCGGCCAGACGAACTTTTAAATTCATAACACTATATGTTAACCGAGTGCAAAGTTACTGAAAAAGTCTGACCCGTCCAAAGTATATTGAATAATTATTGCTACAATTCGACTACAAGCCACCAAGGGGGCGGATTTCCTGATAACTCTATGTATGGAGATGTGTTTTAAAGGATGTTAATTTTTAAACAAAACTAAGAGAAAAATTTGGTGGTGTCGGATAAAACGTGTAACTTTGCACCCGCTTTTGAAAACAAGCGGGCGTTTAGCTCAGTTGGTTTAGAGCATCTGCCTTACAAGCAGAGGGTCGGCGGTTCGAATCCGTCAACGCCCACCAATCGCTTTACCAATCAAAAGCACGGGTGGTTTCCAGAGTGGCCAAATGGGGCAGACTGTAAATCTGCTGCTTCTAGCTTCGGTGGTTCGAATCCATCACCACCCACTTCGACAAGAGATTGCTTTGCGGCAGTCTCTTTTTTTATCCTCTTCTTTTGTCCTCTTCTTTTGTCCTCTTCTTTTGTCCTCTTCTTTTATTCTTTTCATTTTGCACCCTATATATTGGGTGTCCTCGGGTGTCCTCGCGAAGCGTTGTTCTTGTTGTTTACCTTGCAGCAAGATTTTGACACGCGTAGCGCGTTGTTACTTGTTGTAAAAGTTGTATTTGTTGTTTTCCATACTCAGTCTTCGATTTGCGCTACTTAAACAAGGTTGGCTGCGTCTCAACAATAAAAAAGAACGAGATTCTTTTTGTATTGTCTTCGATTTGCACTACCTTTGCAGGCGATGAAAGATTCTGTGATTATTGTGAGTGGTGGACTCGACTCCATCACGCTGCTCTATGACAAGGCGGATGAGATAGCGCTGGCGATCTCGTTCGACTATGGTGCCAACCACAATGCGCGGGAGATCCCCTTCGCCCGCCTGCACTGCGAACGCTTGGGTATCAAGCATATCACGATCCCCCTGGCTTTCATGCACGACTATTTCAAGAGTTCGCTCCTCTCGGGAGCCAAAGACATTCCCGAGGGCCACTATGCGGACGACAACATGCGCTCCACCGTGGTGCCCTTCCGCAATGGCATCATGCTCTCCATCGCGGCGGGCATTGCCGAGAGCCACGAACTGAAGAAGGTGCTCATAGCCAACCATGGTGGCGACCACGCCATCTACCCCGACTGCCGCCCTGGATTCATACGGGCCATCAGCGACGCCACGCAGGCCGGAACCTATGTCGGCGTGGAGGTTGTGGCGCCCTACACCCAACTGACGAAGACAGAGATCGTGAAGCGGGGCGCACAACTGGGCATCGACTACGCCGAAACATGGAGCTGCTACAAGGGCGGGAACGTGCATTGTGGCAAGTGTGGCACGTGCGTCGAGCGCCATGAGGCGTTTGTGCTGGCAGGTCTCCCCGACCCCACTATCTACGAGTAGGCTTTCCTCGCGGCCGGCCTGCCCTTTTGTGGGCGAGAAGCAATGTTTGTATTATAACATTGCCTAATTTTGTGTACTGTTTAGCCAAAAATTCTTAAACGTCCGTCGTTTACCCCTCCTAATCGAAGAAAAATGTATAACTTTGTGAGCCTTTTATGGATATTGGGGAAATAGCGCCAATAGTAATCAGGTAAAAAGGAAGGGGAAATAAATAATACATGAGACAACTTAAAATTCAAAAGAGCATCACCAACCGCTCCAGTGAAGCACTCGACAAGTACCTCGTAGAGATTGGCCGCGAGCCCATGATCACCGTCGATGAGGAGATAGAACTTGCGCAGGAGATTCACAAGGGCGGCAGAAAGGGTGAGCGCGCCAAGGAAAAGTTGATTAAAGCCAACTTGCGTTTTGTCGTGTCCGTAGCCAAGCAGTATCAGCACCAAGGTCTCTCGCTGACCGATTTGATCGACGAGGGCAACATCGGCCTGGTCAAGGCAGCTGAGAAGTTTGACGAGACCCGCGGCTTTAAGTTTATCTCCTATGCCGTATGGTGGATTCGCCAGAGCATCCTGCAGGCCATCGCCGAGCAGAGTCGCATCGTCCGCTTGCCGCTCAACCAGGTGTCGGCGATCTCCAAGATCAACCAGGTGACCAACGAGTTCATCCAGCAGCACAACCGCCGTCCGTCCATCCATGAGCTTTCGGAGCTGACGGGCATCGACGAGAGCCGCATCCGCCAGAGCCAGAATGCCGACAACCACCACATGAGTATCGACGCGCCGTTTAGCGACGACGACGACAACTCCATGGCCGATATGCTCTCAGGCGGCGAGGACAGCCGTACAGACCGCAGCGTCGATTTCGAGTCGATGAGCGACGACCTCAAGGCCGTGCTGAAGAAGACCCTCAAAGACCGCGAGATCACGATCGTGACGGAGTGCTTCGGTATCGGATGCCACGAGAAGGGACTGGAGGAGATCGGCACGGAGATGGGACTGACGCGAGAACGCGTACGGCAGATCCGCGAGAAGGCTATCGAGAAGATCCGCGAGAGCGGCAACGCCCGCGTACTGATGAAGTATCTCGGATAGGCGCAACATTTTTGTGGGAAAAATCATACTGCCCTGCGACGCAAGTCGTGGGGCTTTCTTGTCTATATGCTGCGAGCGTTGCGATAGAAATGGAGTAAAAAAAGAGAATCCACATACAAGGCGTATGTGAACCGTCCTCGGGAACTTGCAACCTTACACCTTACACCTTACGTTTTCATCTTTCCACTTCGCCATTTTGGATCTTTCGCAGTCGTCAGGACGATACCATAAAACAATGCGACTTGTACGGTTGAAATTACCCAATACGCCCTGAACCAACGGTCACCGGCCGAAGGGAAAGGTAAAGGGCAGAAGTTCCTAGCCCAGGGCGACGCCCTGGGCTAGGAACACCAACCTGTCGCCCTGAAAGGGCAAAAGCTTTAAAGAAGCAGGCTATAAACAATTCTTTTGCCCTTGCAGGGCGTCTTGTTGATTGCTATTATACCCAGGGCGATGCCCTGGGCTATGGTCTGTTGGGCTTTCAGCCCGTTTCAACCGTACAGGTCGAAATAATTTCGGTTTTATGCCGTAGATTGAAATATTTTTTGTAATTTTACATCCTCAAAACGAATAGCGAAGACAACCTCTATAAACAAGAAAGGAAAAGACAATATGAAACGGTTTCTGATCGTCATACTCCTCACCGCCTTGCTCCCCGACGTATCGATATGGAGCCTCTACCTCAGAGAGGTGCCTTTGCTCGTGAGCATTCTGTGGTTTCTCCCCACCACTCTGCTGACCGCAGCCTGGCTGGCCCTGGTGTTTGAGTTTCGCCACAGTCTTGCCGCCCGCACGCTCAACGGCTGCATCCTCTGCTTCGTCGTGCCCAAGATCTGCTTCCTTCTCTTCCAGATTATCACACCCTGGGCGGGTCTTCTCGCTGCCGTCACGGCCGAGCTCTTGGCCATCTACGGACTGACGCTGGGCTGGCGCCGACTGAAGGTGAGACAGGTGAGGATCTGCTTCCCTACTCTTCCCGCCGCCTTCGACGGCTATCGCCTTCTCCACCTCTCCGACTTCCATCTCGGCACGTTCGGTCGCCACAACCCCTTTGTGCGCCGCGTCATCGAGACGGCCAACCAGCAGGAGGCCGACCTGGTGGTCTTCACGGGCGACTTGGTCAACAAGGTGGCGCGCGAGGCCGTTCCCTATCGCCACGACCTGGCCATGCTCCAGGCTCCCGACGGCGTCTTCGCCATCCTGGGCAATCACGACTATTGCAAGTATGGGCCGAAGCGACGGACGGGATACCACGACCGCAACTTCCACCAGCTGGGACAAGTCGTCCGCAACGTCGGATGGACGCTGCTCCTCGACGAGCACCGAATCCTCCAGCGCGGCAACGATCGTATCGCCATAGCGGGCGTGGAGAATATCGGCAGACCTCCATTCCCCGTCCGGGGAGACCTCGAGAAGGCGGTTCGGGGACTGGAGCCGGACACGTTTACGATCCTCCTCTCCCACGACCCCAACCATTGGCGCGCCGAGGTGGTAGGAAGGAAAGACATTGCGCTGACCCTCGCTGGCCACACCCATGGCGCGCAGGTACGAATCGGTCCGTTGAGCCTGGCCCGCTTTGCCTTCAAGGAGTGGGGAGGCCTTTACCACAAGGGAGCGCAGTGGCTCTACGTGTCGCTCGGACTGGGCGGGTCGTTTCCCTTCAGGCTGGGCGCATGGCCCGAGATGACGGTCATAGAACTGAGAAAGGAATAGCGCCCGCTCCTTCGCCTACGACTGCTCCTACTCTGTCAACCTACTCCTTTGCCTACGGCTGTTCCTACTCCGCCATTCGCTCCTTTGCCTACGGTTGTTCCTACTCTGCCAACCTCTTCTTTGCCTATGCTGCGGGCTTGGTGGCGACAGGGCGCTTGAATGTCAGTTTCTTGGGGATGTTCACCCATTTGCCTCCCACGACGATTTTCATCGTGCTCCCTTTCAGGCGCTCCAGCGTATAGGTGCCGTCGCGCTCCAGCTTCAGTCGGGCCTCCAGGTCCTCGCTGCCATAGTCGTTGGTGATGACGAGGCGGGCCTGCTTGCCCTTGACCTCCGCATCGACGAAGATCCACTTGCGCGTGTCGCGCTTCGCCCCGAAGTAGCCCGGCACCTGGCCGAAGATCTCCTGTCCGGGCGTGACGACGTCGTTGTGGTAGAAGTCCATCTCGATCCACACCTGATACTCAGTATTCTCTATTCTTCCGGCAAACGTGACCGTGTCGGCGCAGCAGCCTTGCCCCCACACCGACAATACCGAGACCACGAGGGCCATCGCAAGCAACCATCTTTTCATATTCATCTTGTTTTTAAAGTAAAAGTATATATCTTGTGAAATATTCGCCTTGTCTTTTAAACAATTGCCTTGTCTTTTAAAACAATCGCCTTGGTTGTTGTTTGCCTTGTTGAAAAAACAACTGGCTTTTTCTTCATTGAATAGTATAGGCTTATATACAAAAGACTGTAGTAGGGAGCGCCTTGGGTTCTGAATAAGAAAAAAAGCCAGATTAAACGGGTTAATCTGACTCTCTCTTCGGTCGGGGCGACAGGATTCGAACCTGCGACCACCTGGTCCCAAACCAGGAGCGCTACCGGGCTGCGCTACACCCCGAATGCTTTCAGCTTCAAAGCGGGTGCAAAGATACTACGATTTTTCCAATTGACAAAGAAAAAGGACGGAATTTTCAGTTTAAAGCCTGAAAACGGCTGAACTTCCCGCGTCAAACAGTGCTGGAAGTCTCCCGCACCAGCAGCACGGGAGACTGCTCCTATTGCTCTGCAGGCTTCCGATATTCGAAGCATCCGATGTCGGGCCGCTCGTCGCGGGGCAGTCCGTCGCGGTCGGTGCGTCCCCATCCCTCTGGCGATACTGCTGCCGAGTCGATGGCGTGGGAGACGCTGTCGAGGTGGAAGTCGAAGTACTGCTTGTCATAGTCGATCTTGACGAAGTTCTTTCGTCCGAAAGCCGTTGTGTCCTTGACGTTCTCCCAGATCACCCCCTTGTAGTGGGCCTCGTCGATCGTCTCGGGTTCTCCGGTGCGCAGCAGACAGTGGTCGAACAAGTAGGTCGCCGTCTCCACGTCGGAGAAATTGCCCATGATCTCGTCGTCGGAGTAGCCCGTGACGATGGTGTTGAAGATGTCAAATCGCGTCAGCGGTATCGTCACGTCGCCCTCGTAGCGGTCGCCGAAGCGGAGCGCCACGCCCACGGGCTTTCCAAGGTCGAAGGGGAAGAACTGCGCCAGGGTGCAATGGCGCATCACCACGCTGCCGCCCGTGATGGAGACGCAGTCGATGGAAGCATTGGTGACCTGCGTGTTGTAGAGGTCGAGCTGACACCCCACGGCATAGAGGCCATAGCCCTGGCAGTTGTGCACCGTACTGTTATAGAGGCGGAGTTTGGTGCGGTCGGCCGCGGAGGAGTCGCAGACGATGCCGTTGTAGGCCGAGTGGAGGTCGGTATATTGGATCTCGTTGTCGAAAGAAGAGGCGTGGAGCCGTATGCCCTGCCACTGTCCCGAGACACGGTCGTAGGGCAGGTAGTCGAACATGCGGTCGATACGGTCGCCGCGCAGCGTGACGTTGGCCTCGGGCGTTCCCTCGGCGCGCAGCGTGCCATAGACGTCGATGCCAGCATGGTTGGAGAAGTAGAGTGTCGTGCCCGCTCCGATGGTGAGCGTGGCGGCGCTATCCACCTCTATGTTTCCTTTAACCACGATGGGTTTTGTGCTCTGTATCAGCGTATCACAACTTATCTTTAAACCATCCAGTAGGGTGGCGTCCCAGGACCAAGCCCGTAGGTTGACCTTCTGTTCTACCCCACTCTCCAGGGTGAAGACCAGGTCGTCCTCCAGCAGTTCCGGCACCTCGGAATGGGTGTCGGCAGAGGTCAGCTCTACGAAGACGCGCAGCGAGTCGTCCTTGCGCAGTTCCACGCCGCCGACCTGATAGCCGCTGGCCTGTCCGAGGTACATTCCATCGACATTGACGCGGAAGCCCGTCTGATTGCCCTTGCGCAGGCGGACGCTGGTGCATCGCAGGCCGTCGCCCGATCGGTTATAGACCCAGAAGGTGCGGGTCGTGGTGGGCACGCGGGAGAAGGTCGTGTCGAGACTTACCGTGTCGGCAGAGAAGGCCAGCCGGTGGTCGGGCGACGCCGAGAAGGAATCGTCGTCGCTACAGGCCGCCAGGGATAGGACGGCCAAGGGGGCGGCTAAGAGCATGAGCCGCAAACTCGTCATTTTCATACCTATCAGAACGGCGTTCCGTGCAAAATATTGTGCCTTTATCCCGTCCTTTTTCCTCCATCTGCCACACAAAACCCAAATCGCTTGAAAGTTTTCCGCAAAAACTTTCCGTAATCGGCTGAAAATAGTTAATTTTGCACGAAAATTACAAAACGAGGTTTGAACAAAAGAAATTACATAACAATCTAGATTCAACTATGTCAGAAACAATTAAGCTACGTAAGGGCTTGGACATCCGTCTGAAAGGACGTGCCGCAGAGACCGTTACCCGCTTGAAGCCGTCGGCAGAGTACTCGCTCGTGCCCGACGATTTCGTTGGTGTGACGCCGAAGGTGGCCGTCAAGGAGGGCGACCATGTCCGTGCGGGCGACGCGTTGTTTGTCAACAAGCGTTTCCCTGAGGTGGGCTTTGCGTCCCCAGTCAGCGGAACGGTGACGGCTGTTGTGCGTGGTGATCGCCGCAAGGTGCTCCGCGTCACGGTGAAGGCCGACGCCCAGCAGGAGTATGCCGATTTTGGTGTGAAGGATCCCTCGAAGCTCGATGGAGCTGCCGTTGTCAAGGCCTTGCTTGAGGCTGGTCTCTTCGGCTACATCGACCAGCTTCCCTATGCCGTCTCCACCACTCCCGACACGATGCCGAAGGCCATCTTTGTCTCCGCCCTCCGCGACAAGCCGCTGCAGGGCGACTTCGAGCTGGAGCTGAAGGGCCAGGAGAAGGACTTCCAGGCTGGTATCACGGCTTTGTCGCGCATCGCGCGCGTGCATCTTGGCGTGGGCGCTCAGCAGACCTCCCAGGCGCTGCTTGGTGCGAAGAACGCTGAGGTGACGGTCTTCGACGGTCCCTGTCCTGCCGGCAACGTCGGTGTGCAGGTGAACCACCTCGACCCGGTCAACAAGGGCGAGACGGTCTGGACGGTCGATCCCACGGCCGTGCTCTTCTTCGGTCGCCTGTTCAACACGGGCAAAGTCGATCTGCGCCGCATGGTAGCCGTGGCAGGCAGCGAGATCAAGTCTCCCGCTTATGTCGAGGCTTTGGTCGGCACGCCGCTGAAGGAGATCATTGCCGGCAACGTGAAGAGCGACCGCCATGTGCGTCTGCTCAACGGCAACCCGCTCACGGGCCGCATCGCCAACGACGAGAGCGTATTGGGCGCACACACCTCCGAGGTCTGTGCCATCCCCGAGGGCGACGACGTCGATGAGCTGGCCGGTTGGATCATGCCGCGTGCCAACACGTTCTCCACCTCTCGCAGCTACTTCTCGTGGTTGCAGGGCAAGAAGGAGTACACGCTCGACGCGCGCATCAAGGGTGGCGAGCGCCGCATGATCATGAGTGGTGAGTACGACCGCGTGCTGCCGATGGACATCTATGGTGAGTACCTTGTCAAGGCTATCATCACGGGCAACATCGACAAGCAGGAGCAGTTGGGCATCTACGAGGTGAGCCCGGAGGACTTCGCGCTGGCCGAGTTTGTGGATAGCTCGAAGCTGCCTCTGCAACAGATTGTGCGTCAGGGTCTTGATATCCTCCGTAAAGAAAATGCTTAAACAAGAAAGTTACAGATATGAGTCTTAGAAATTATCTCGACAAGATACGTCCGAACTTTGAGGAGGGCGGCAAGCTCCACGCTTTCCGTAGTGTCTATGATGGTTTCGACACATTCCTTTATGTGCCGCACACGACATCCAAGAGCGGTGTCTCCATCCACGACGCTATCGACTCGAAGCGCATCATGAGCTTTGTGGTCATCGCATTGTTGCCCGCCATGCTCTTCGGAATGTACAACATCGGATACCAGAACGCCGTGGCCGCAGGCAAGCTGGCCGAGGCTACGTTCATGGGTATGTTCCTCTATGGCTTCGCTGCCATGCTGCCCAAGATTCTCGTCAGCTATATTGTCGGTCTCGGCATCGAGTTTGCCTGGGCCCAGTACAAGGGCGAGGAGATCCAGGAGGGCTACCTCGTCTCCGGTATCCTGATCCCGCTGATCATCCCCGTCTCCACGCCGTTGTGGATCCTGGCCCTGGCCGTTGCCTTCGCCGTCGTCATCGGCAAGGAGATCTTCGGTGGTACGGGTATGAACGTCTTCAACCCCGCGCTCCTCGCGCGTGCGTTCCTTTTCTTCTCCTACCCCAGCAGCATGACTGGCGACACCATCTGGGTGGCCACGGAGCCGATCTTGGGTATGGGTTTCAAGGCCCCCGACGGCTACACGATGGCCACTCCGCTGGGTGAAATCGCTCAGCACGCCGACGTCTCCGCCAGCTTCAACGACATGATCATCGGTTTCATCCCGGGATCCATGGGCGAGACCTCCGTCATCGCCATCGCCATTGGCGCCGTGATCCTGCTGTGGACGGGCATTGCCTCCTGGAAGACCATGCTGAGCGTGTTCCTCGGCGGCGGTCTGATGGCCGTGGTCTTCGAGCAGCTGGGCATGAGCAGCATCCCCTGGTATGAGCACATCGTGCTCGGCGGTTTCTGCTTCGGTGCCGTCTTCATGGCCACCGACCCTGTCACCTCGGCCCGTACCGAGAGTGGTAAGTGGGTCTATGGTGCGCTCATCGGCATCATGGCCGTTGTGGTGCGCGTGATGAACCCCGGCTACCCCGAGGGCATGATGCTCGCCATCCTCTTCGGCAACATGTTTGCTCCGCTGATCGACTACTGCGTGGTGGACCGCAACATCAGCCGCCGCAGCAAGCGTGGGGCGCAAAAGAATGCTAACCAATAAGTAAGGAGGAAAGAAAGATGAAAACAAACACCAATTCATACACCATCATCTATTCGGTCGTCCTCGTTGTGGTCGTGGCATTGATGCTCGCATCCGTCTATCAGGCTTTGAAGCCGCAGCAGGATGCCAACGTGATGCTCGACACACAGAAGCAGATCCTCTATGCGCTCAACCAGGACCGCGACATGACCAATGAGGAGGCTGCCAAGCTCTGGCAGAACCTCGTCGAGGCCGACGACATGATCGACGCCAACGGCAACGTGGTCGAGGCTGGCAAGCAGGGCGGCACGGAGGCTGGTTTCCAGCACCTCAACTCCGCCGAGGCCAAGGACGGCAAGCTCGTCGTCTTCCGCTGCAAGGTGGATGGCGAGACGAAGTATGTCATCCCCGTCTATGGCAACGGCCTCTGGGGCCCCATCAGCGGTTTCATCGCCGTCAATGGCGACAAGACGACCGTCTTTGGCGCCTACTTCAACCATGAGGGCGAGACTGCCGGCTTGGGTGCCGAGATCAAGGACAGCAAGAAGTGGCAGGACCTGTTCAAGGGCAAGGAGCTCTTCGCCAACGGCGACCGCGACCACGTCGCTCTCTCCGTGGAGAAGAAGGTCACCGACCCCAAGACGCAGGTGGACTGCGTGACGGGTGCCACCATCACCTCCAACGGTGTGGCCGACATGCTCAAAGCCGAGAAAGGCGGCCTGCAGCCCTATGTTAAATTCTTTAATGCTAAGTAAGAAAAGATGGCTTTATTCAGTAAACAAAACAAAGAGGCTCTGACCAATCCCTTCAACCTTGACAACCCTGTCTTGGTTCAGGTGCTGGGTATTTGCTCCGCCTTGGCCGTCACTTCGCAGCTGAAGCCGGCTATCGTCATGGGCCTTGCCGTAACAATCATCACGGCATTTTCCAATACGATCATCTCCATCATCCGCAACACCATCCCCAACCGCATCCGTATCATCGTGCAGCTGGTGGTCGTTGCCGCGCTGGTGACGGTGGTCAACCAGGTGCTCAAGGCCTTCGCCTACGACGTGAGCGTGCAGCTCTCCGTCTATGTCGGTCTGATCATCACCAACTGTATCCTCATGGGTCGTCTGGAGGCCTTTGCCATGACCAACAAGCCTTGGCCCTCGTTCCTCGACGGCATCGGCAACGGACTGGGCTACGCGCTCATCCTCGTCATCGTCGGTGGCGTGCGCGAGTTCTTCGGCCGCGGATCGCTGCTGGGCTTCCAGCTCATCCCCGAGAGCGTCTATCAGGCTGGCTACATGAACAATGGTATGATGACCATGTCGGCTACGGCCCTCATCCTCGTGGGATGTGTCATCTGGGTACACCGTGCCTATTTCTACAAGGAGAACAATTAAGGAGGAGGTATAAGTTATGGAACATATAATCAGTCTATTTTTCCGGTCCATCTTCGTGGACAACATGGTATTCGCCTTCTTCCTCGGCATGTGCTCATTCCTTGCCGTTTCCAAGAACGTGAAGACCTCGGTGGGACTCGGTGCCGCCGTCACCTTCGTGCTGGTGGTCACGCTGCCCGTCAACTATCTCCTTCAGACGAAGGTGCTCGACCCGCTGGGCCTGGGCTTTCTGAGTTTCATTCTCTTCATCGCCGTCATCGCAGGTATCGTCCAGATCGTGGAGATGGCCGTCGAGAAGTATTCCCCGTCGCTCTATGGCGCGCTGGGTATCTTCCTGCCGCTGATCGCCGTGAACTGCGCCATCATGGGTGGTTCGCTCTTCATGCAGCAACGCATCGGTCTCGACCCCGCCTCCTCACAGTACATCGGCAACGTCTGGGACGCCATTTCCTTCGCCTTCGGCTCAGGACTGGGCTGGATGCTCGCCATTGCCTCGATGGGTGCCATCCGCGAGAAGATGGAGTACTGCGACGTGCCCAAACCCCTGCAGGGTCTCGGCATCACATTTATCACCGTCGGCCTCATGGCATTGGCCATGATGTGCTTCTCAGGACTTAAAATTTAATATTACCGTATGGATATCAATTTCATTATCAGCAGTGTAGGAGTGTTCCTTGCGGTAATACTCCTGTTGGTTGTCATCCTGCTCTTGGCCAAGAAGTTTCTTAGCCCGAGCGGAAAAGTGACCATCACGATCAATGGCGACAAGCAGCTGAACGTCGATCAGGGATCGAGCATCATGGCCACGCTCAACGAGAACGGCATCTACCTGCCCTCCGCTTGTGGCGGAAAGGCCAGCTGCGGACAGTGCAAGCTGCAGGTGCTCAGCGGTGGTGGCGAGATCCTCGACTCCGAGCGTCCCCACTTCACGCGCAAGCAGATCAAGGAGAACTGGCGCCTGGGTTGCCAGTGCAAGGTCAAGGGCGACATGAGCGTCAAGGTGCCCGAGTCTGTGATGGGCGTCAAGGAGTGGGAGTGCACCGTGCTTTCCAACAAGAACGTCTCCTCCTTCATCAAGGAGTTCAAGGTGGCCCTGCCCCCGGGCGAGCACATGGACTTCGTGCCGGGTTCCTACGCCCAGATCAAGATTCCTGCCTACGACTGCATCGACTACGACAAGGATTTCGACAAGAACGACATCGGCGAGGACTACATGGGCGCATGGAAGAACTTCAACATCTTCTCGCTGAAGGCTCACAACCCCGAGCCCACGATCCGCGCCTACTCCATGGCCAACTATCCCGCCGAGGGCGACATCATCACCCTGACGGTGCGTATCGCCACGACGCCGTTCAAGCCGCGTCCCGAGGTAGGATTCCAGGATGTGCCGACCGGTATCGGTTCCAGCTACATCTTCTCCTTGAAGCCTGGCGACAAGGTGATGATGTCGGGTCCCTACGGCGACTTCCATCCCAACTTCGAGTCTAAGCGCGAGATGATCTGGATTGGTGGTGGTGCTGGTATGGCTCCGCTCCGCGCCCAGATCATGCACATGACGAAGACGCTCCACTGCACCGATCGCGAGATGCACTTCTTCTATGGCGCGCGCTCGCTGACCGAGGCCTTCTTCCTGGAGGACTTCTGGGAGCTGGAGAAGGAGTTCCCCAACTTCCACATGCACCTCTCCCTCGACCGTCAGGATCCGAAGGCCGACGAGCTGGGTGTGAAGTACTACACGGGCTTCGCCGTCAACTGCATCCGCGACACCTATCTGAAGGATCACGACGCTCCCGAGGATTGCGAGTACTACCTCTGCGGTCCTCCCATGCTCATCAAGACCGTCACCGACTATCTCGACAGTCTCGGTGTGGAGCCGGAGAGCATCATGTACGATAACTTCGGATAATCAAGAAAACGAACCATCGCAAGTAAATTGCATTATAACGAGAAAAGCCGCTGACCATTCAGCGGCTTTTCTCGTACTTTTTCTTGTACTCGTACTTTTTCTTGTACTTGTACTTTTTCTTGTACTTATATTCGTGCTTATACTTGTGCTTGTATTTATACCTATATTAGGTAGCGCTATCGAGCGTCTTGGCCAGGCCCTCTGCCTACCGTTGTCGTAGGCAGACCGTACCTCCCATGAATATGGTTGGCTGGCCAGGCCTTGGCCTACTGATGCTGCTCGCGGAGCAGGTCGTTGACCGTCTTGACGGGATTGAACGTAGAGAGCGGCACTTCGACGAAGACCGTGTTCCAGTCGCTCATCGCGCCATTCCACAGTCCCGGGAGCTCCAGGGCCTTCAGTTCGCGTCCGTTCTTGCTCTTCGTGCTGATGAAGCCCGTGGAGGGATCCACAAACTTCGGGAGGTCGAACGCCACGCCCTTGTAATCGATGACGCCACAGACGAGGTCCACGGGATTGAAATGCGTACCCTCGGAGAACATCCGCTGGTAGGCCTCGTTGGCCTTGTCGATTTGGCTCGACTCCAGGATCTGCAGGCTCACCGTGCCGTCCTGGTTGTAGGCGAGGAACGGTCCTCCGCCGGGCTCACCCACATTCTTCACCATACCACAGACGCGGATCGGTCGGTGCAACTTGCGGTGCAGGTAGTCGGCACGCTCCTGGTCGCTCCATCCCGCCTTCTCCTTCGGCGGCAAACACCAGAGCGTGTGCTCCAGGAAGTCTTCCATCTCGGCCAGTTTCTCCTCCGTCGGCGTTGCCTCGTCGAGCGATCTAAGATAGTCGAAGACGCGCTCCTGCAGCGTCACGAGGACGCCACCCAGCAGCGCCTTGTAGGTGACGGTGCCCTCCTTCAACCGGTCGGGCACCACGTTGTCGATGTTCTTGATGAAGACCACGTCGGCCTCCAGGTCGTTGAGGTTCTCGATGAGCGCGCCGTGTCCACCCGGTCTGAACAAAAGCGACCCGTCTTCGTTGCGGAAGAGCGAGTTGTCGGGATTGGCCGCCACGGTGTCCGTGCTCGGTTTCTGCTCCGAGAAGGAGATGTCGTAGCGCACCTGGTACTTCTCCGCATACTTCCCTACTCGCTTCTCCACCTCCGCCTTGAACAAAGGCAGGTGCTCGTGCGAGACGGTGAAGTGGATGTGGGCCTCGCCGTTGGTGCTGGCGTAGCGTGCGCCCTCTACGAGGTGCTCCTCCATGGCCGTGCGCGCCCCGTCCTCATAGCGGTGGAAGCGGAGCAAGCCCTTCGGCAGTTGGCCGTAGTTGAGGCCGCGCTCCTCCAGCAGGTTGGTCACGACGGCCTTGTGTCCTCCTGCGGCCAGCAGGTCGTCGATTCCCTTGCCCTCATTCTTCAGGCAGGCAGCGTCGAGCTCGGAGAAGAAGGCAAACTGGTGGATGTGGTCGAAAAACTCGTGTTCGAAACTCGTCTGCGGGGCGTCGTAGTCGGCGTCGAGGAAGGCGAACAAATTCTTGAACATGCGGCTGGCAGCGCCCGAGGCGGGTACAAACTTCGTCACCCGGTGCTTCCCGGCCTTGTAGGCGTCCCACTGGCGGATGTACTCCTCGCGCTCGGCGTCCGTCGGTGCCAGGATGCCATGACCCACGGTGGCTGCGGAGTCGAGCCTCAGAAAGGGGAATCCGCGCTTGAAATCATCCATCTGCTTCTGCAGCTGCTCTTCGGCAATGCCCTTGGCAGCAATCTGTTGCAAGTCTTGTTGTGTCAGCATATCCTTTTGCGATATTAATATTATAAATAAGGTGGTCTATTTGTTGTCCTCTAACCAATGCACAAATATACTTACTTTTTCTTAAATCGGGAAATATTCAGATGAAATTTCGTAACTTTGTAGCATCATTCATCAAAGCAACGTCAGCCAATGGAAGAAAAATTCGTTTTCACCGAGGAAGAAAAGCACGCCTGCGAGGCACTTACTAAGGAGATTCACGAGATGCTCAACGACACCCTGAGCGGTACTGACGTGGAGCGTCTGCGCACCCATATCCATTCTGAGATCGAGGCTCGCCACATCGAGCGCGACCGCTTCGGCCTCAATCCCGTCCTCAAGGCTTTGATGACGGCGAAGGTGGCCGTCGGCGACATCGGCCTGCGCCGTGACAGTCTGCTGGCCATCATGCTCTACGAGAGCGTGCTTCGCGGCCACTATGACACGACGCTGGCGCGCAAGGACTTCGGCGAGGGCGTGGCGACGATCCTCCAGGGCCTCGTCCGCGTCCAGGAGCTCTACAGCAAGACTCCCATTGTGGAGAGCGAGAACTTCCGCAACCTGCTCCTCTCCTTCGCCGAGGACATGCGCGTGGTGCTCATCATGATCGCCGACCGCGTCTGCCTGATGCGCCAGATACGCGACACGCCCAACAAAGAGGCGCAGCACGAGGTGGCCGAGGAGGCCAGTTACCTCTACGCCCCCTTGGCCCACAAACTGGGCCTCTACCAGCTCAAGAGCGAGCTGGAGGACCTCTCGCTGAAGTATCTCGAGCACGACGCCTACTATCTGATCAAGGAGAAACTCAACGCCACGAAGCGTTCCCGCGACGCCTACATCGAGCGCTTCATCGGTCCGGTGAGCAAGCACCTCACCGAGGCCGGACTCAAATTTCATATCAAGGGCCGCACCAAGTCGATCCACTCCATTTGGCAGAAGATGAAGAAGCAGAAGTGTGGTGTCGATGGCATCTACGACCTCTTTGCCATCCGCATCATCCTCGACTCCCCGCTGGAGAAGGAGAAGATGCAGTGTTGGCAGGCCTACTCCATCGTCACCGACATGTACCAGCCAAACCCGAAGCGCCTGCGCGACTGGATCAGCGTGCCGAAGTCCAATGGCTACGAGTGTCTCCACATCACCGTGCTCGGTCCTGAGCAGAAGTGGGTGGAGGTGCAGATCCGCACCGAGCGCATGGACGAGGTGGCCGAGCACGGCCTCGCCGCCCACTGGCGCTACAAGGGCGTGAAGGCCGACGGTGGCGGCATGGAGGAGTGGCTCGCCTCGATCCGCACCGCCCTGGAGGCAGGCGACAACCTGGAGGTGATGGACCAGTTCAAGCTCGACCTCTACGAGGACGAGGTCTATGCCTTCACCCCGAAGGGCGACCTGCTGAAGTTTCCCAAGGGAGCCACCGTGCTCGACTTCGCCTACCATATCCACTCGCGCGTCGGCGACACCTGCGTCGGCGGCAAGGTCAACGGCAAGAATGTCTCCTTCCGCACGCCCCTCCACAGTGGCGACACGGTCGAGATCCTGACGGCCAGCAACCAGACTCCGAAGCCGGAGTGGCTGCGCATCCTCGTCACCTCCCGTGCCCGCGCCAAGTTGCGCCTCTCGCTCAAGGAGACACGTCAGAAGCAGGGCCTCTACGCCAAGGAGCTGCTGGAGCGCCGCCTCAAGAACAAGAAGCTCGACTACGACGAGGCCACCGTCGCCCACCTCATCCGCAAGATGGGCTTCAAGGAGCAGAGCGACTTCTACCACCAGATCGCCGAAGGCCGCCTCGACCCCACCCGCGTCCTCGACGAATACCAGGCCCTGGTCGACCAGAGCCAGGTCAAGGAGCGCGAGGCCGAGAGCGCGGAAAACTTCGAGTATGCCCACCCCGCCACCACCGAGGCCAAGAAGAACGACGACGTGCTCATCATCGACAAGAGCCTCAAGGGCATCGACTTCTCGCTCGCCCGCTGCTGCCACCCCATCTATGGCGACAAGGTGTTTGGCTTCGTCACCGTCAATGGCGGCATCAAGATCCACCGTGCCGACTGCCCCAACGCCGCCGAGATGCAGCGCCGCTTCGGCTACCGCATCGTCCGTGCGCAGTGGAGCGGCAAGGGCAGTTCCCACTACGACATCACGCTGCGCGTCATCGGCAACGACGACATCGGCATCGTCAGCAACATCACCAACATCATCAGCAAGGACGAGAAGATCGTGATGCGATCCATCAATATCGACTCCCATGACGGCCTGTTCTCGGGCAATCTTGTCGTGCAGCTCGACGACAAGTCGAAGCTCAACCTGCTGATCAAGAAGCTACGCACGGTCAAGGGCGTGAAGCAGGTGATCAGACTTTAGACTGAGCCCATCGCCTGCCTTGTGGATTCTGTCCCACGCGTGCGGCCAGCCTGTCGCCCGCGCTTGCAGCCACCCCATTGCCTGCCTTGCGGCCAACCTAATGCCGCATTGTGCGGGCAAAGTCAAGGTTTCGCACGGATTTTTCCATGAAATAGGAATTTTCTTTGTACCTTTGCACGCCAAAACACAGAAGACAATAAGATAATGAAGCAAAATACAACGATACGGATGATGTTGTCGGACTACGACGGCGACCCCTCGGCGCTGGCCAAGGAGGTCGGTTCCGTGGATGGTCCCATCCCCGTCCTCATCACCCGCAATCTGATCCCCTTCCCCGGCGTCATGACCCCGATTCTCATTGGGCGCCAGCCGAGTTTGAAGCTGCTGGATTACCTCCGCGATCATCCCGACCAGACCTTTGCCGTGTTCGCGCAGAAAGACGCCAGCGTGGACTACCCCATCCAGGAGGACCTCTTCGAAGTGGGCGTCTATGCCAAGCTCGTCAAGGAGTTTGAGGTGCCCGGATCCAACAATGAGCATTCGGCCATCGTGATCGCCTCGGCGCGCTGCCGTCTCAAGTCGCTCGACGACGCCAACAACTTCTTCACCGCCGAGACGGAGATGATCCCTGAGGTCTTCCCCGCAGAAGACGACAAGGAGTTTGCCGCGGCCGTGGAAGGCCTGCGCCAGGGCGTCGAGATCTATGTGAAGATGAACGACGACATCCCCAACGAGGCGATGGTCGCCCTGCAGAACATCAGCAACCACCTCTCCATCGTCAATTTTGTCGCCTCCAACATCGTCAGCAACATTTACGACAAGATCATGCTGCTGGAGGAGGACAACATGAAGCTGCGACTGTTCAAGTTGTTGAAGGTCCTCAACCGCGAAACCCAGTTCTTGCACATCAAGAAGAACATCCAGAACAAGACGCGCGCCGACATCGACGAGCAGCAGAAGGAGTACTTCCTCCACCAGCAGATCAAGAACATCCGCGAGGAGCTGGGCGACAGCGGCGAGTCTGAGGACAAGAGGGAGCTCAAGAAGAAGGCCTTCCTCAAGCCCTGGCCCGATGAGGTGAGCAAGCTCTTTGCCAAGGAGCTCGCCAAGCTCGACAATATCAATCCCCAGTCGCCCGACTACAGTGTCCTGCTCAACTACCTGCAGACGCTCGTCTCGCTGCCGTGGGGCGTATATACCAAGGACCGCCTTGACCTGAAGCGTGCGCAGCGCGTCCTCGACCGCAACCACTACGGCATGGAGAAGGTGAAGGAGCGCATCCTGGAGTACATGGCCGTGCTCCGCCTCCGTGGCGACCTGAAGTCCCCCATCCTCTGCCTCTACGGTCCTCCGGGCGTCGGCAAGACCTCGCTGGGCAAGAGCGTTGCCGAGGCCATGGGCAGAAAATACGTCCGCGTCTCGCTGGGCGGCCTCCACGACGAGGCTGAGGTGCGCGGCCACCGCCGCACCTATATCGGCGCCATGCCTGGACGCATCATCAAGAGCATCCTCAAGGCTGGCTCCTCCAACCCCGTCTTCATCCTCGACGAGATCGACAAGGTGACGCAGAACACCGTCAATGGCGACCCCGCGTCGGCCCTCCTGGAGGTGCTCGACCCGGAGCAGAACAACGCCTTCCACGACAACTACCTCGACACCGACTACGACCTCTCCAAGGTGCTCTTCATCGCCACGGCCAACGACCTCAACACCATCCCCCGTCCGCTGCTGGACCGCATGGAGGTGATTCCCGTCAGCGGCTACATCACCGAGGAGAAGATAGAGATCGCCAAGCGCCACCTCGTCCCCCGCGAACTGGAGAACACGGGTCTCGACCAGGTGGAGCCCAAGCTGAAGTTTACGAAGGCCTCCCTGGAGAAGGTCATCGAAAACTACACCCGCGAGAGCGGCGTGCGCCAGCTGGAGAAGCAGATCAACAAGGCGCTGCGCAAGCTCGCCTTCCGCCAGGCCACCGACGGCCAGCTGCCCTCCAACAAGATCACCCCCGACATGCTGCCAGGCCTGCTGGGCAAACCGCCCTTCTACCGCGACATCTACCAGGGCAACGACTACGCGGGCGTGGTGACGGGCCTGGCCTGGACCAGCGTGGGCGGCGAGATTCTCTTCATCGAGACCTCGCTCTCCAAGGGCAAGGCCGGCAAACTGACGCTCACGGGCAATCTTGGCGACGTGATGAAGGAGAGCGCCGTCATCGCCCTGGAGTACGTCAAGGCCCATATCGACGCCCTGGGCGTTGACTACCGCCTCTTCGACCAGTGGAACATCCATATCCACGTGCCGGAGGGCGCCACGCCCAAGGACGGCCCTTCTGCGGGCATCACCATCGCCACCTCCCTGGCCTCGGCGCTGACCCAGCGCAAGGTGCGCAAGAACACGGCCATGACGGGCGAGATCACGCTGCGCGGCAAGGTGCTGCCCGTCGGCGGCATCAAGGAGAAGATCCTCGCCGCCAAGCGTGCCGGCATCACCGACATCGTGATGTGTGCCGAGAATCAGCGCGACGTGGAGGAGATCCCCGAGATCTATCGCAAGGGCGTCACCTTCCACTATGTGGAGAACGTGCAGCAGGTGTGGGACTTCGCCCTCACCGACGAACTGGTGGCCCACCCCGTCCAGCTCGTCGTCGAGGAGACTACGGATCAAAAGGAGGAGAAGGGCCAATGACGTTCGAACTGCAGCACACCGACGCCTACAGCGACGCGCGGGCCGGCCGCATCCAGACGGCCCATGGCGAGATCCTCACCCCCATCTTCATGCCCGTGGGCACGGTGGGTAGCGTGAAGGGAGTCCACTTCCGCGAACTCCAGGAGCAGGTGAAGGCCCAGATCATCCTGGGCAACACCTACCACCTCTATCTCCGCCCCGGCTGCGAGGTGCTCCGGGCCGCTGGTGGCCTCCATCGCTTCAACGGCTGGGACCGCCCGATCCTCACCGACTCCGGCGGCTTCCAGGTCTTCTCCCTCACGGGCATCCGCAAGCTCACGGAGGAGGGCTGCGAGTTTCGATCCCACATAGACGGTTCGAAGCACATCTTCACCCCCGAGCGCGTGATGGACATCGAGCGCGTCATCGGTGCCGACATCATCATGGCGCTCGACGAGTGTCCGCCGGGCAAGAGCGACTACGCCTACGCCAAGAACAGCCTTGGGCTTACCCAGCGCTGGCTCGACCGCTGCTTCAAGCGTTTCCGCGAGACCGAGCCCCTCTACGGCTACCCCCAGGCCCTCTTTCCCATCGTCCAGGGGTGCACCTATCCCGACCTGCGGAGCGAGGCGGCTAAGTACGTCGCCGACAAGGGCGCCGAGGGCAATGCCATTGGCGGACTGGCCGTGGGCGAGCCCACCGAGGTGATGTACGAGATGATCGAGGTCGTCAACGCCATCCTGCCCAAGGACAAGCCGCGCTACCTCATGGGTGTGGGCACGCCCCAGAACCTGCTGGAGGGCATCGCCCGCGGTGTCGATATGTTCGACTGCGTGATGCCCACGCGCAACGGCCGCAACGCCATGCTCTTCTCCTACGAGGGCACGATGAACATGCGCAACAAGAAGTGGGAGGCCGACTTCTCGCCCCTCGACCCCACGGGCTGCGAGATCGACCGCATCACCTCCAAGGCCTACCTCCACCACCTCTTCAAGGCGGGCGAGCTGCTGGCGATGCAGATAGCCAGCATCCACAACCTCGCCTTCTACCTGCGGCTCGTCACCGACGCCAGGGCCCACATCCTCCAGGGCGACTTCACCCAGTGGAAGTCTTCCGTCATCGACCAGCTCGGGCGGAGGATATAGGCCCGGCTCCTTTACGTTCGCAGGACAGACTCTAAAAACAAATTTTTCGACATGCAGATGGGAGAGACCATAGACAAGATGAGGCGCAGGATGCCCCAGCCCGAGACGATTCGCCGGGCGGGGGCCAGGGTGGCGCGTGTGCTGCGCAAGTTGTCGCCCAAGCACCTTTTCGGTCGTCTCGACTGGTACATCATCCGGAAGTTTATCGGCACCTACATATTCTCCATCGTGCTGATCATCTCCATCGCCCTGGTCTTCGACTTCAACGAGAACCTCTCGAAGTTTACGAAGTACCATGCGCCCTGGCGTGCCATCGTCTTCGACTACTACGCCAACTTCATCCCCTACTACTCCAACCTCTTCTCCCCGCTCTTCGTGTTCATTGCCGTCATCTTCTTCACCTCGAAGTTGGCCGGCAACTCCGAGATCATCGCGATGCTCTCCTCGGGCGTCTCCTTCCGGCGGCTGATGCGCCCCTACATGATCTCGTGCGTGCTCATCGCCAGCGTCACCTTCTACCTCAACAGCTTCGTCATCCCCCACGGCACGGTCATCCGCCAAAACTTCGAGTCGCTCTACCGCAACTCCAAGAAGAACACTTCGGCGGAGAACGTCCAGCTGCAGGTGGGCAAGGGCACGGTGGCCTACATCCAGCACTACGACGACCGCTACAAGCGCGGCTACGGCTTCTCCCTCGACAAGTTTGAGGGCAAGAAGCTGGTCAGCCACATGACGGCCATGGAGATCCAGTACGACACGATCGCCGACGCGAAGTACCACTGGAAGGCCACCAACTGGAAGACGCGCACGCTGGTCGGCCTGCGCGAGCGGATCGTCACCGGCGACGTCAAGGACACGGTCATCCTCATGGAGCCCACCGACCTGGTCTATTCCAAGGGCCAGCAGGAGACCTTCACCTCGCCCGAGCTCCTCGACTACATCTCCAAGCAGACGAGCCGCGGTTCGGGCAATGTCGTGCAGTACGAGGTGGAGTTCCACAAGCGCATCGCCATGTCCTTCTCCTCCTTCATCCTCACCATCATCGGACTCTCGCTCTCGGCGCGAAAGCGAAAGGGAGGAATGGGCCTCTATCTGGGTATCGGCCTGGGCCTGAGCTTCGGCTACATCATGCTCCAGACCGTCTCCTCGACCTTTGCCATCAATGCCGGCACGCCCCCCGTGCTGGCCGCATGGATTCCGAACCTTATCTTTGCCTTCATAGCCTATTTCTGCTATAGGCACGCGCCAAGGTAGTATCACTCACCATTTTTATCTTTCAGAAAAGATGTATTTTGACGAATTAGATTTGAACGATTATGTGCTCGACGCCTTGGACGACATGCAGTTCGAGACGTGCACTCCCATACAGGAAAGCTGCATCCCCCACATCCTCGCAGGCCGCGACATCCTGGGTGTCGCCCAGACCGGCACGGGCAAGACGGCAGCCTACCTGCTCCCCATCCTCTCCAAGCTGGCCGACGGCGGCTATCCTGCCGACGCCATCAACTGCGTCATCATGTCGCCGACGCGTGAGCTGGCCCAGCAGATCGACCAGGCCATGCAGGGCTTCGCCTACCATCTCGACGGCGTGTCGAGCGTGGCCGTCTATGGCGGCAACGACGGCAACCGCTACGACCAGGAGCTCAAGAGCCTCTCCCTCGGTGCCGACGTGGTCATCGCCACCCCCGGCCGCTTCATCTCCCACATGTCGCTGGGCAACGTCGATCTCTCGCGCGTGAGCTTCTTCATCCTCGACGAGGCCGACCGCATGCTCGACATGGGCTTCTCCGAGGATATCCTCACCATCGCCCGCAAGTTGCCGCAGAACGTCCAGACCATCATGTTCTCGGCCACGATGCCCGACAAGATCGAGGACCTGGCCAAGACGCTGCTCAAGAATCCCGTCGAGGTGAAGCTCGCCGTGAGCAAGCCCGCCGAGAAGATCCAGCAGAAGGCCTACGTCTGCTACGAGACGCAGAAGATGGCGATCCTCAAGGACATCTTCAAGGCCGGCGACCTCAACCGCGTCATCATCTTTTCCGGCTCCAAGCAGAAGGTGAAGCAGATTGCTGCCTCGCTGAAGCGCATGAAGGTCAACTGCGGCGAGATGCACTCCGACCTCGACCAGGCCGAGCGCGACGAGATGATGTTCCAGTTCAAGAGCGGCCAGCTCGACGTCATCGTCGCCACCGACATCATCTCCCGCGGCATCGACATCGACGACATCGCGATGGTCGTCAACTTCGACGTGCCCCGCGACGCCGAGGACTACGTCCACCGTATCGGCCGTACGGCCCGTGCCAACCGCGACGGCGTGGCCATCACGCTGGTCAGCGAGCAGGACCAGTACTACTTCCAGCAGATAGAGAAGTTCCTGGAGAAGACGGTGGAGAAGGTACCCCTGCCCGAGGACGTCGGCGAGGCACCCGAATATAGCCAGTCGGCGCGCCCCGCCAAGGGCAAGAGTGCGAAGAGCCGCCGCCGCGAGGCCCGCGACCAGCAGAGCCACAAGGACAAGAAGAGCCGCAACCGCCAGAACAAGCAGCGCGCCGATAAGGCCGCCAAGCCGCAGCCCCGTGAGGCCGACAAGGCCGATCAGTCCGTGGCCAAGGACGGCCAGCAGCAGGCGCAGCCCCAGGACCAGCAGCCCAGGGAGAAGCAGCCGCGCCGTGGCCGCCAGCGCCGTGAGCCTCGTGAGGCCCGCGATCAGCAGCCGCAGCAGCAGGGCGACGCCAACCGCGACCAGAAGGACCAAAAGGAACGAAAGGACCAGAAGGAACGCAGATCCCGCGGCCGTGGCCGTGGCAAGAACAAGAGCACCGAGGGCGGCGGTCAGCAAGGCGGTCAGCAGGGAGGCCAGAAAGGCAGCCAGCAGGGCGGTCAGCAGGCCCAGTCCCAGGCCGACGCCCCCAAGGGCAAGAAGAAGAGTTCGCGCAAGCGCGGCCGCGGCCGTGGCAAGCAGGGTGGCGACCAGGCCCCCGTCCACTCCACGAAGTATGACATTCGTGAGGACTATGCGCTGCCGCAGAAGAACAAGGACAGCAAGCTCAGCGAACTGGTCAAGAAGCCGCTGAAGTGGCTCCACATCATCAAGTAATCACGCCATGGAGTATATAGCCATCATCCCCGCGCGCTTCGCCTCTACGCGCTTCCCGGGCAAGCCGCTCGCCATCCTGGGCGGCCACCCCGTCATCCAGCGCGTCTATGAGCAGGTGCGATCGGTCCTCGACCGCGTCTATGTCGCCACCGACGACCAGCGCATCTACGATGCCGTCACCGCGTTTGGCGGCCAGGCCGTCATGACACGATCCGACCACAAGAGCGGCACCGACCGCATCTGCGAGGCCCTCGACCTGGTCGGCGGATCTCCCGACGTCGTCATCAATGTCCAGGGCGACGAACCCTTCATCCAGCCCTCGCAACTGCGTACGGTGATGGAGGCCTTCGACGACCCCGCCACGCAGATAGCCACCCTCGGCAAGCGCTTCGAGAGCATCGAGGCGGTGGATAATCCCAACTCACCCAAGATCGTCCTCGACAACGGCGGCTTCGCCCTCTACTTCTCCCGGTCTCCCATCCCCTTCGTCCGGGGCAAGGATCGGGGCGAGTGGCTGGCGGCCTACCCCTTCCTCAAGCACATCGGCCTCTATGCCTACCGTGCCGACGTGCTGCGCGAGGTCACGCGTCTGCCCCAGTCGTCGCTCGAACTGGCGGAGAGCCTGGAGCAGCTGCGCTGGCTGCAAAACGGCTACAAGATCAAGGTCGGACTGACCGATGTCGAGACCGTCGGCATCGACACGCCCGAAGACCTCCACAAGGCGGAGCGCTTTCTTGCCACACGCCAAGCCCAATGACCTGACCATTACCACCCTCGCCGTCCCCCGGGGGTGGTTTTTTTCTGTCAAGGGTGAGCGCAGCCTTAAACCATTGCGACCCTTAGCCGTCCAAACAGTGTATCGTGTCTCGGCACGATCCGTATATAGGTATAATAAAACAATAGATTTGAAGTTTATGAAAAGAACAATGAGATTTTTGATGATCGCCATCTGCTGCATCGTCTCCTGCACTATTTCTGCCCATGTGGACAACGACAAGCCCATCTCCGTCGCCATGCTTCCCGCCAAGGCCCAGGCCGTGATCACGCGCCATTTCAGCCACCAAAAGGTGGTGCTGGCCAAGAAGGAGTCGGGTGCCGGTAAGAGCTATGACGTCGTGCTGCGCAATGGCACCAAACTCGAGTTTGACAAAAGGGGCAACTTGACAGAGATCGACTGCAAGCACGGATCGGTGCCTGCGGAGCTGATCCCCTACCCCATCCGAAGCTACCTGCGCCTCCACTATCCCGGAAAATCGGTCAAGAAACTGGAGATGGGCAAGAAGGAGTATGAGGTGGAGCTGGCCAACGGCATGGAATTCACCTTCAACAAGCATTTCCAACTGATCGACATCGACTGATCTCCCATTTTCTACGCAGTCTATTTGCGCGGTAGATGAAAAATGCGCTTTTTCATCGTTTCCACTGATTTTTCTGTGTAGCGCAAAAAGACTACGTAGCTTGTTTCTATTTATTTGCTTGAGGAGTGTTTTTTTTATAAAAAGCGTCCGTTTCCGAAGAAAAAACCTTATTTTTGCATATTGATTATATAAGGACAAAAATATGGAGAAACAAGCTCTAAATCGGATTAAGGTGATGCTTACAGAACACATGCTAACCAACAAGCCGACATGAACGGCCTTGTCAGACTGGACAATGTCGTTACTATACCGTTTTGGTGTCAAGCCCAATACAGAAAATATCGTATCATTTGAACACAATGATCTGCTGAAGGGAACAGAGCTCTTGGGAGAACTGATAGAGTCCGCATTGAACCATCAGCCATTGAATTTGCTCTATCGCACTTTCGCTGGCAAGGAAAGATAATTTTGCAAAAACATCGTTGCGTCCATCAGGGAAATACCAGAGGTGAAGAATGTCATCAAGGAGAAGAATTGAACAGAGTTCATGAAAAAGTTCACGATAAAGTTCACGATAAAGTTCATGAAAAAGTTCACGATAAAGTTCATGAAAAAGTTCACGATAAATATCCTAATATAACAGATTCTGATCAGTCGGTCTACTGTCACGCATGAGCAGCAACAAAAACGGCAAATGGATTGTCTGTGAGCACCCATAGCTTCTAAATGTAAACCCATCCCGAACGAATCCCGAAGGCATCCCGAAACAAGAAAACAGCAAACAGGAGCTTCGGATTCAGACAGGAACGGGCTGAAAGCCCAATAAGCTCTTAGCCCAGGGTAAGCGAAGCGACACCCTGGGTAACAAACAATAAATCATCAACGCCCTGAAAGGGCAAAAGCGTAAAAAACATGGCACAGTCATTAAGTAAACTCTACATACATTTGATATTCCACATCAAGACCACGAGTCCTCCTATTCGTGAAAGAGAACTCGACCGCATTCATTCCTACATAGGACAATTGGTGAATGCCACAGGTTGCAAAGTAATACAGGTAGGCGGCATCTGCGACCACATACATATATTATTTCTATTGTCAAAGGATGTCGCTATATCACATGTGGTGGAGGAGGTAAAACGCAACAGTAGTAGATGGATGAAAACAATAGAACCATATTATCGAACATTCGCATGGCAGAACGGATATGGTGTTTTCTCTGTCAGCCAGTCTGTCGTCGAAAAAACATTGGAATATGTAAAGAATCAAGGCATACATCACAAAAAAATGTCGTTTCAAGATGAGTACCAAAAGTTTTTAGAATCCTATGGAGTAGAATACAGCAAGGAATATGTATTTAAGGATTAATGCTTTTGCCCTTACAGGGCGTACCAATGATAATACGATAATACCCAGGGTGTCGCTTCGCTTGCCCTGAGCTATGCGCTCATTGGGCTTTCAGCCCGTTTGCATGTCGGAACGCATGGTGAGAAAACACATTGCTACCCTGGAACCAGCCGCTCTACTGTCGCGCATGGGCAGACTCCAAAATGGACTTCGATAAATACGAGGAACACATCAATTGGAGTGCCTGATTCAGGCCTTCAAAGTCCCTTGTCAGTACCACATAAGTGTTACTCCAATGTCAGTTACTTGATACTCTAGTACCACCTAAGATAAACTCCAGTATCAGTTAAGCGGTACTAAAAGAGGTACTGAGTGAGTGGCCGATAAAGAAGAAATCAAGACAGAAAGCAATGTGCAATAACAATATACAGAAGGTATCCATCCGTTTCTTCAACGACCGCGAAGTGCGTGCCGTTTGGGACGAGACACTATCCAAATGGTGGTTTTCCGTTTTGGATGTCGTTGGTGTGCTCAACAACCAAGACGATTATACCAAGAACAGAAACTATTGGAAGTATCTGAAAACAAAACTGAAGAAGGAAGGAAACGAGTTGGTTAGTGCCACTAACCAACTGAAACTTCTGGCACAAGATGGTAAACGTTATAAAACTGATGTTCTCGACACAGAAGGCATTCCTTCTGTCAGACGCAATCCGGTTATTGCCGACATCTTTGCATAGTTGGGTTATATGGAGCGTAAAGGTTCGGGTATGGGCAAGATTATCAATCCGATTAAAGCCCTTCCCTACTTTGAGGAAAAGATGCTTCCATCCTTCTTCTCTGATCGTGCTCAGTTTACAGTCACGTTCCCCAATATGATCTTAGCTTGGCAGGAATCTCATCCTGGTATAGAGGCAAATATTATGGAGAATGATGATGTCACTCAAGATGTCACTCAAGGTGTCACTCAAGGTGTCACTCAAGGTGATACTCAAGGTGATACTCAAGGTGATACCGAAGATGTCCCTCAAGGTGTCCCTCAAGATGTCCCTCAAGGTGGCACTCAAGGCGATGATTTAGATAAATGGATAGAATATCAAGTAGCTGTTTATCCTAAAATAACAACTGCTGAACTGGCTCAACAATCTGGGAAAAGCATTATTACTATTAAGCGTCGTATCGCCAAAATGCCTCATATTGTGTATATTGGTACCTCAGTTCGGGATAAAATAGCGATTAGTTGCATGTGAAGACAGATACGCGG
>ERZ809074.921-NODE-921-length-41481-cov-12.344542_pt1 | contig 41481 bp, 30 predicted proteins | sample MGYA00520795_ERZ809074 | MGnify/ENA primary metagenome ERZ809074 (study PRJEB31570, sample SAMEA3212989) | Homo sapiens | biome: human-gut; feature: human gut; material: fecal | place: Sweden | collected 2011 ...
CAGGTCCTTTAAGAGAATGAGATGAGAAGTGTTCTTCGGGCGGGAAGGAATCGGGGAGCGCTTAATTGAATAGAAGCGGAAAAAATTTGTTTCTATATACTCGCCCGTTATAACGAAGCAATAAGGGCGTGGATTAAATTTTTATAGGCTTTGAATTGTCTATTCCGCGCCCATATTACATTTTCATTGATAACGTTTCCGCTCCTTTTCTCTCACCCGCTTTGCGGGGATTGTTTTTTAAAGAATAAAAAGTCCTTTGCCACTGTTGCAAGGGACTTTTTTGTATAGGGAAACCTCGCGATGGTCGGGGAAAAGAAGGTTGCTTCTATAATTTTCGCATAGCAGAACTCCGTTTCATATAAAAATGAGATCCGATAACCCAAAATAAAAAATCAAAAGGAGAGGACGTTGAAAAGTGAGTGATAATATAAGGTAAGTGATATATAGAATTGAGAAAGGGAGAGCAGAGGAAGCCACGGATAGGAGTATCTGGATAGTGTGTTTTAGGCGAAATATGCAAATGGCAGGCCTTAATTTTTACGTAGAAGCGGCTGGCAGCACAAGCCTTAGCCTGTATATGAAATCCCCCCGCGTGAAAACGCGGGGGGATTCTATGGTTGTTGTCGATGCTTTTTTAAACTCAGCTTGCCGTCACGTTGTTATACATTTTATAGGCGCGGGTATTGGCATCATTGTCAAAATACTGCATGACGACACAGCGTTTCAGGGTTTCTTCGTCGGGGTATTGCGCGAAAAGCTGGCGGGTGAGCTGTTCTTTATCCGCAGTGAGCTTGTAGCCGTCGCCGAAGAAATAGCTCAAATCATATTCCGCGGTGTCCGCAGCGTCCTTTTCTGCGCCATAGGTGTCTTGTACGTAGTCAAAGACTTCCTCTCCTGCGATACAGCTCGTATAACCGATATAATACATATTCCGAATGACGTTTTTGGGCATAGAAAGGAAATTGACGAACATTGTCGCCGCTTCTACTTCTTCCGCATCTTTCATCAATACCCAGCCGTCAAACCAAAGATTGGAGGCGGAATCGGGAATGCAGTAGTCATAACGATAGCGGTCATCGATCGGTTTTTCTTCGTCTTCCGCTTCGTCCATAATCGTCACCGCATCGCCGCTCCATTGATAAGAAATATCGATATTTCCCGCGGCGACTTCTTCTTTTGCCGTATCCGTTTCAAAACCCCAGAAATTCCTGTTGGCTTTTTTATTCATATTCTTTTTTAAAAGATTTTCGACGGCGTTCATAGTTTCGACGGAGGTATCGTTCATCATTTCCGCAAGCTCCTGTTTATAGGCTTCTTCCGTGATGGTTCCCATTTCGAAAAGCTGCTTTAAAGCCAGGAGTTCGGCTTCGTAATACAGACCCAGTCCCTCAAAATAGGCGTCGCGCACATTATCTTTGGCGGAAATAGAAAAGCCGCCTTTATTGGTATAGGCAGTCCAGGATTTTACGACTTCGGAATCTACTTTATCATAATTAAACGTGAAGCCCGTCGTACCCCACATATATCCCGCCGCATAATTCCACCAGGAAGCATTGTCCGAAGTTTTCCCTTCTTTAAAAATTTTCTCTATATACGGGGAAACGTTATTGACGTAATAATTCGTTTCCAAAGCGGTGTCGTAAAAGGTTTCGGGAAACTTTTGCAGTAATCCTTCCGCCGCCATTTTCATGATCATGTATTCGGAAGGGCAGAGCAGGTCGTATTTATCGCCTCTACCCACGCTGGAATACATCAATTCATTGGTGTCGATAGGGATGTACTCCACTTTTATTTTTTTGCCCGTCTGCTCGTGATACCAATCCTCAAAATCCTCGTAAAGAGATTTGTTGGAAGAATCGATGCTGTTTTTGCCTCCTTCGTCGATGTAATCCGCCCAGCTTCCTACGCGCAGAACGGGCGTTTTGCTGCACGCGGTCAAGGCGGCGAAAGACGCGCTGATCATGGATGCCGCAAGAACGGCGGAAACGATTTTTTTCATTGTTGTTTACTCCTTGTTTTTTTGTATGAAATGATATTCGTCGTGATGAGAACAATCACGATGATTGCGAAAATAACGGCGGTAAACGCCCAATAGGAAGCCTTGATCTCCGCCACGTTTTTGCCTTTCGTCAGTCCGTAGATATGCGTGCTGATGGTCTGAAATGTTCCGGGCTTGGTATAAGCGGCGATGACATAATCGTCGAGCGAAAGGGTAACGGCGAGAAGAAATCCCGAAACGATGCCGGGCAGTATCTGCGGCACGATCACCGTAAACAGTGCCCGCGTCGGCGTTGCGCCGAGATCGAGCGCCGCCTCGTAAAGATTGTTGTCCATCTGTCTGAGTTTAGGTATGACGGAAAGGACGACGAACGGCGTACAGAGCACCATCTGTCCCAATACGAGGGGAATGAAGGTGGATTTGTCTATTTCCAAAAAAGCGACGAGCAGGGCGAACGAAATAGCCGTAACGACCTCCGCATTGATGACGGGTATCTGATTGATGCCTTTCAGCGCCGAAGAAGCGCGTTTGTTGGAATAGAAGATACCGATGGCGCCCACGGTGCCGAGAAGGGTGGACAATGTTGCCACGATTGCCGCGAGAAGCAGGGTTTCCAAGACGATGGGCAGAGGCTCGTTGTCGAAACTGAAAAAATATTTGTAGTGTTCCAAACTGAATCCCGTCCAGGTCTTGATGGTGTTGCTTTGGTTGAAACTATTGATCGTAAGCAACAGAATAGGCGCATAAATGAAGAAGAGAATGAGTCCTACAAACAGCCATTTGAGGCAGGTTCTTACTTTTACCATAACGAAGTACCTCTCGTTTCCGTCTGTTCATCCGAACGAAAACCGCCCGTCAGCCACGTGAAGAGAAACATCAGAAGGAGCAGAAGCAAAGCGGTGACGGAGCCGTTGCCCCATAAGGAAGAATTAAACGCTCTTTCGATAAAAGAACCGATAATGGTGACGCTGTTGTTCGTCAGCCAATTGGAAACGACGTAATTTGTCATGGACGGAAGGAATACCATGGAAACGCCGCTTGCGATCCCCGCTTTTGACAAAGGCAGCGTAATTTTAAGAAACGCTTTCCCCGACGAGGCGCCGAGGTCCCGCGCGGCTTCCAGATAGCTCTTGTCGATCTTGATAATGGTCGTGTAAATGGGCAGGATCATAAAGGGCAGGAAATCGTAGACCATGCCGACGATGGTATTGAAAATATCCCATTCCGCCTTGTTGTAGATGCCGATCCAGATGAAAAGTTCTTTAAGCGCATTGATGCGAAGAACGAAATTTACCCACATGGGAACGACAAACAAAAGAAGCAGTACGGACTTATTTTTCAGATTGCAATTGGCGATGATATAGGCGACGGGATAGGCGATAAAAAGACAAACGAGGGTGCTGACGGTAGAGATGAGCAGACTGCGTCCGATGGTCTTGGCGGTGCTGGAACGGAAAAATCCCGCAATGCCGTTTCCGTCGCCGCTGAAAAATTCGCGGAAGTTCTCTAACGTAAACTCTCCCTTCCCGTTCGTGAACGCATAATAGATGATAATCAGGAGGGGAACGACTACGAACAGCGCGAGAAAAAGTCCGTAGGGAATCGCGAGCAGTTTTCGGGAAAAATGCGGTTTCGTATTCGTCATTTTTTGCCCTCCTCCGGATTTTTCAGCGTGAGCTTAATTTTATCCTTGGGAATGATCAGGCTGACGAAGTCGTTTTCGTTCCACAGGTCTTCGCAGGCGAGCACGTAATCTTCCTCGTTCTCCGTCCTTACGATATAGCGGTAATACTCGCTCTTGTAGATGAGGGAGATGATGTGCCCCTGCGCGCCGCCTTCGTCGGGATTGTCGCTCATGGTGATGTCGTGAAGCCCCACTTCGACGTTGACTTCCGCGTCCGTCAGGTCGATTTTTTCTCCTTTGGCGGTGATGAGATAGCCTTCCTCGTCCAAATGACTTCCCGGATACAGCTGTGTGACGTCGCATTCAAATTCGCCGTCGCCGAATTCCACGTTGTTTTTCTTATTGATAATTCCCGCGAATTTATTGACGCGGAAGAGTTTTTTCATGACATGGATGCCGTCGGGATCGATTGCAAGACCGATCGTTTCGCCCGTTTTCGGGGCGGAAGTGCTCTGAATTTCTATCTCGTTTCTGCCGCATTGGACGAGTATTTGATAGTGGATGCCCTTGAAGATGACGGAGGTGACTTTTCCCTTTAAAACGCCCTGTTCCACGGGGACGATCCTCACGTCCTCGGGACGAACGACGACGTCGACGGGCTCGTCTTTTTCAAAACCGCCGTCCTCGCAGACGAAAGATTTTCCGCAGAAGCGGACGAGATAATCTTTTGGCATCGTTCCCGAAAAGATATTGCTTTCTCCGATGAAATCGGCGACAAAAGTATTTTTCGGTTCGTTGTAAATCATCTCGGGCGTGCCGATCTGCTGAATGTATCCGTCCGCCATGACCACGATGGTATCCGACATGGTGAGGGCTTCTTCCTGATCGTGGGTGACGTAGATAAACGTGATCCCCAGGCGCTGATGCATGGCTTTGAGTTCCAGCTGCATCTCTTTTCTCATTTTGAGATCGAGCGCGCCGAGCGGCTCGTCGAGGAGGAGAATCTCCGGCTCGTTGACAATGGCGCGGGCGATGGCGATACGCTGCTGCTGCCCTCCCGAAAGGGTGGAAATACTCCGCTTTTCAAAGCCTTCCAGATCGACCACTTCCAGCGCGTTTTTCACTTTTTCCTGAATTTCCGCCTTGGAGAGCTTGGTGCGCTTTATTTTCTGCCTGCCCTTTTTATCCACATAGGGAGTTTCTATCTCTTTGAGTTTCAGTCCGAAGGCCACGTTGTCAAATACGTTGAGATGAGGAAACAGGGCGTATTTTTGAAAGACCGTATTGACGGGGCGGCGGTTGGGGGGGAGATTGCTGATATCCTTGCCGTTGAGGAGTATTTTTCCCTCCGTCGGCATCTCGAACCCCGCGATCATGCGCAGCGTGGTGGTTTTGCCGCAGCCCGAAGGCCCTAAAAAAGTGACGAATTCGCCTTTGCGTACGTAAAGGTTCATATTGTCGATGACACTGACGCCGTCGAATTCTTTGGAAACGTTTACGAGTTCGATGATGTTTGCCGCATTTTTTTCCATAGTGGTTCTCCCGAAACGGCGCTCTCCGCGCTCGTTTCCTTCTTGATAATATCTGAATTTTACGCCTCTGTGATCTCGGCGGCGCAAAATTATTTTTTACTTTTTTTGTGCGCCGTGATGATCGTATAGCTGTAAGCGTTGATGGTGATGACGCAGCCGTCCGCTTCGACGTACCAATTTTTGCCCGTTCTCGACACGGATGCCTCGGGCGAATTTATTTTGTCTTTGCACCAATCGACGATCTTGTCCGTAGTCAACGACAGATTTTTCTGAATCCGCCTATTTCCCAATTCCGTCGTATGCAATTTTTCCAGGTTTTCGATCAAAGGATTTTGCATGGCTTTTCCCGTTATGTCGCTCGCAAAGGGGCGGGTACAAAAATCAAAAGTTCGGAGGCGTGGAGATCCAGAGGAATCTCGCGCGGCTCTTGCTTTTATTGAGAATGCTGTGCGGTTTGCTCGCGGAATAATAGAACGCCTCGCCTTTTTTACATATATAATGTTTGCTGCCGAGAACGACGGCGATCCTACCTTCCAGGACATAGCCGAATTCCTCGCCTTCGTGGGGGATGTCTTCCGACGCGGAAGCGCCTTCCGCAAGCTCTACGAGGACAGGTTCCAGCATATTTTTTTGAGCGTTGGGAATCAGCCATTTCCAGAGCACGCCCTCCGAATCTTTCTCGAAAAATTCGTCTTTCGTAAACACCACTTTTTCGTCCGCCTCTTCGCGGAAAAATTCCGAAAGATTGCTTCCCAAAGCGGATAGAATGTCGGTGAGGGTCGCAATAGAAGGACTGTTTAAGTTATTTTCGAGCTGAGAGATATAGCCCTTTGTCAGCTCGCAGCGGTCGGCTAGTTCTTCCTGCGTCAATCCCTTTTGGTTGCGCATCTGTTTGATTTTTTTACCCAAGTCCATAGGAGCGCCTCCTCGCGTGTTTTCGGCAGTCGGGTTTTGTAAAAGTAAACTTTTTTCTTTGTTAAAACAAGCCTTTTTCTGTGTTTGTTAATAATAAACGAAAAGTTTAGTTAAAATAAACTCACGTACCGCGGATAATTATATTGTATAGAGAGAGATTTGTCAATCGTTTGGAAGCCGTTTTTACAATATTTTCATAAAAATTTTTCGGCGGCTCGAAAAAGCGACGTCCAATAAAAAAATTCGTCCTTTACGGGATTGATAAATCGTCGTAGGAGACCGCGTCGGCAAGGGCAAAGAAACACACCGCAAGCGCCGGATAGAGGGGAAAGGGAGCGAGGGGTATAAAAAGCTTCCCGTTATAGCGGGAAGTAAAAAAGGGTATAGAATTGTGGGGCACAGATTTAAAAAATTCTCGTCGCGTTAAAAATCTCTGAGAAGGAGCGACGGAAAGGGAGAAAGGAGGAAAAAGAGAAAACCGATATTACGACGCGCAACATACAGGGAGTTAATAAAAATTTTCGGCGGATAGGAACACATAGAAATGATAATTCTCTGCGGAAGGCGGGAGCCGTTGACGGATAGGCGCCCTCCGCGAAACGTCCGATCGTGACGAAGAAATTTAATGGGGCAGACTGCCTGTGCGGAGTAAGAGGAGAAAAATTCCTTTGGGCGCAAGCGGTTTTAATAAAATAAAAGTTTGCCGGCATCGGGGAATAAAAAATTTCCCTTTCGCATAAACGCTTTCCCGATCGGCATAAAATTTTTGCACAAGAGGGGACAAAAAACTTCTCTTTCAAAAAAGGGGGAAAGAAACATGAAAAAAGGTCTACCCGAAGGCAGACCCTCATATTCATATAAATAAGTATCGAAAGGAAGTAAGCTAAGGCTATCCGTCGATTACGCGTTCATCGCGTCGAGCTTTTTGGCGAGCTTGGATTTTCTATTGTTCGCGTTGTTCTTGTGGATGACGCCCTTGGACGCCGCCGCGTCGATGGCGGAAACGGTTTCGGGATAGAGTTTCGTCGCTTCTTCCTTGTTGCCTGCTTCGACAGCCGTAAGGAATTTCTTGACCTGTGTTTTAAGCGCGGACTTTACTGCTTTGTTCTGCTGGGTTTTCTTCTCGATAACCAATACTCTTTTTTTTGCGGATTTAATATTAGGCATGATGATCTCCTTATTCTTTCCTTGTTTTTCTTAAAATGAAATTTTGATTGCATGGATTATTTTAGCATAAATAATCGGGCTTGTAAACTGTTTTTAAGGTGTTTCTTCCGAAAATCGGCAAATTTTCGGAAAATTTTTTGTGCGGGAGGGAGATTATGAGGCTTCCGGAAGGAGGAATCGGATTTTTCGACAGCGGGCTGGGCGGGCTTACCGTTCTCGACGCCTGCGCGAAGCGTTTACAGGGGATTCCTATTTATTATTACGGAGATAATTCCCGCGCGCCTTACGGCAATCTTCCCGCCGAAAAAATACGGGACTACGCCGCGGAGGCGTTCGACGTTTTCGCTTCGCTGAAAGTGAGAGCCGCCGTGATTGCCTGCAATACGGTGACGGCGGTCTGCGCGGATGCGTTCAGAAAGAAATATTCCTTTCCCATCGTCGGCGCGGAACCCGCCGTAATGCCCGCGGCGAGAAAGGGCGGGGAAGTATTTGTGCTCGCCACCCGCGCCACCGTCGAAAGCGAACGCTTTAAAAGGCTTTGCCGCCGCGCCGAGAAAGAATGTCCCCGCGTTTCTCTGCGCAGCTTTGCCTGCGACAGACTTGCGGGCGCGATAGAGGAGCACCTCTTTGAATCGGGGGCAAAGCTTCCTTTCGACTTCTCTCCCTTCTTTCCTCTCGGAAATCCCGATTCGGTGGTGCTCGGCTGTACCCATTACGTCTTTTTAAAAAGACAGGCGGAAAATTTTTATCATTGTCCCGTTTATGACGGCAACGAGGGAATAGCGCGCGAACTCACTGCCGTATTGAAAGAAAAATCCTCTCCACAGGGGGAACTGCGGCCACTCGGCTCCGATTTTTTATGCCTTTCGCCACTTTCGACCACCGACCGCATTTTTTTGCCCTTCGGCGGGGAAAGAACGGCTGGTTTTCCTCTCCATACTCCCGAGGGAAAAGAATCCGAGGCCGCTTTATATCCGTTCGGCGGGGGAGAAGAACCTTTTGCGGAAGATCTTGTCGAATCCCGGAATAAGAACATACGTTCGCGCTATTTTTCTGAAAAAGGGCAAAAATGCCCCGAAAAACACGGGTTTTTTCCTGTTTTTTTTCTCGGAAGCGGAAAAATAGTCAATAAAATAGCCTACGAACAAATGTTCGCTATGTAAATCGGGGGCGATTTTGGCAAGACGGGGTTAATAATCCCAAAAAAATAGCACTTTTTCAAAAAATTTTCCAAAAAATACTTGACAAAGGGACAAGAATGGTTATATAATGAAAACACGTAATGATTAGAAGGGGGAGGTGAAAGATATGGCTGCTTTGTTCCGGGGCATTTACGAACATCAGCTCGATGATAAAAATCGGCTGCGTATCCCGGCGAAGTTCAAAAAAGGGCTGACGGGCGAGCACGGCGAAAAGACGTATAGTTTCACCCGCGGCATCAACGGCTGTATCTATGTCTTCCCCGACGACGTTCTCGACGAAACGCTGGAAGAGCTTTCCGAGGAAAAACTCGGCGAAGCCTCCAAGGCGTCCCTCTTGTTTTTCAGTTCGATTTTCTCGGCGGAAGAGGACGGACAGGGAAGGGTAGTGCTTCCTTCCAAGCTCCGTCAGATGGCGGGCATCCAAAAGGACGTCGTCACCATCGGCAGAGGCAAGCGGCTGGAAATTTGGGCGGCGGAGAAATACAACGCGTATATCGAAGGCGTCGATTACGACGAGGAATTCAAAAAATTGGGGATCTGACAAATGTTGGAATTTTCGCACAAGCCCGTAATGCTGCAAGAATGTATGAACGGCCTGAACTTGAAAAAGGACGGAATATATTTCGACGGCACGGTGGGCGGCGGCGGACATTCCTACGAGATACTCAAAAGAACTTCTCCCTTTGGCCGAGTGATCGCGACCGACCTCGACGACGAAGCGATACGGGCGGCTACCGAACGCCTTTCTCCCTTTGAAGGAAGATTTGCCGTTTATAAATCCAATTATAAGGATTTCGAACGGGTGTTCGACGAGGCGGGGATAGACAAGGTGGACGGAGCGCTGCTCGATTTCGGGGTTTCTTCTCATCAGATAGACGACGCCGACAGAGGTTTTTCCTATCGGATACCCGAAGCGCCGCTCGATATGCGGCTGGATCAGACGGCTCCTCTGACTGCGGAGATCGTGCTCAACACCTATTCCGAGGAAAAGCTCGCCTTTCTCCTCAAAGCTTACGGAGAGGAATCGTTTGCCAAAACGATTGCCCGCAACATCGTAAAGGAGAGGGAACGCAGACCTTTCAAAACGTGCGGGGAATTTGCGGAAGTCGTCCGAAATAGCATTCCCGCAAAATTCCGATTCGGCGCCCCCTGCGAGCGAAAGAGCTTTCAGGCGGTCCGCATCGAAGTGAACGGAGAACTGGACGGATTGTACGAGCTCGTGCTGTCCTTAACGCGGAGGCTGAAAAAAGGCGGCAGAATCGCCGTTCTCACTTTTCAGTCGCTGGAAGACAGGGCGGTGAAAGAGGCGTTCAAATATCTCGAATGTCCCTGTACCTGCCCGAAAAACCTTCCCGTCTGCGTTTGCGGAAAGAAGCAGGAAATCAAAATCATTACGCATAAGCCGATCACGGCGGGCGCGGCAGAGCTTGCGGAAAATTCCAGAAGCAAATGCGCGAAGCTTAGGATCGCCGAGAGAATTCTGTAAGGGGACTCCTTTGCGGGAAAGAAAAACAAAAAAACAAAAGAAGAAATAAAAACGAGATACCTTAAAAAAACAAAAGACAGGTCAACGATGAATTTAAATTAGCGAAAGGCAAGAGGATTGCCGCAAGGAGAGAAAAAGATGGCTACGGTATTCGAAAACAGACCCGCACCCGCCTATACGCCGCCCCAGGAGGACGCGGCTTTACATAACGCTCTTATTAAGGAGCGCTACGAAAAACTTAAAAACGCCGAGGCGACGCAGCTCGCGGAAAGCATTTCCGAGGCGGAGCGCGCTCCCTACGCCGCGCCCCGCGCGGCGGCTTCCGTACTCGCGCCCGAGCGCCCCGAAAAGACGGCGCCCGCCTTCACGGCGCCCGTTCCCGAAAGGACTCCTCTCGGGAACGAAGTCGTACACACCAAAGTGGATTCCCCGCTGTTCACGCCCGAAACGCTGGACAGGACGATTCAGGAGAATTATTATGATTTTGCGCCGACTCAAACGCCTGCCGCCCCTGTCATCTCCGTTCAAACGGCGGACATGCCGGCTGCGGGCGAACTGTCGGTCGCGCAGATGCCCGCCGCGGCGGCAGCTGCCGCTTCCGTGGACGCCGCCGTCAAAGAGTCTTACGGACTCAGTGCGTTTGCCGTCAAGATGATCGTCGCTTTCGCGGCGCTGGTTCTCACGCTTTTGACCGTCATCGGGATCAATTCCTACGTCATCCGGCAGAAGACGATGCGGCTCAATCAGCTGGAACAGCGGAAAGAGAGGCTCGTGGAACAGCGTTCGGAGCTTGAAAAAGACATTCTCGAAGCGCAGTCCTATGAGAAGATTTTGGAATTCGTCCGCGAACACGGCATGATTCTCGATCCCAATCCATAAAGATTTTTTTCCGAAACGCGGAAAGCTTTTTAGTCTTTCGCCTCGGGAATGGATCGTATATTTTTTGAAAGGAGTAAAAGACCATCAAAAAACCGACAACAGATTATTCCGTATCCGTTTTACGAAAGAGGTTATTCGCCGTGTTTACGGCAATAACCTTTATTTTTTGCATTTTAGGCGCCCGATTCTTTTACGTACAGGTAGTTTGGGGCGGACAGCTGGGGTATCGCGCGCTCGATCAATGGATGCGAGAGATCCCCGTCGTGGCGGAACGCGGTCTTATCACGGACAGAAACGGCGTCGTTCTCGCGGAAAACAATACGTCGTACACGGTTTTTGCGCGCTCTAACGCCGTCAAGGACAAGGAGAAAACTGCCTGGCTGCTGGCGGACGCGCTCGGCGCGGACGGGGATACGCTTTTAAAAAAGTTGAATTCCGTAAAGGCGTCCGAGATTACGGTGGCGCGGCACGTGGACAAAAGCGCCGTCGAAAAGCTGGCGGCGGAAAGTCCCGACGGCGTCTATTACTCGCGGGACAATACCCGTATTTATCCGAAGGGGGACGCGCTCTGTCAGGTGCTCGGTTTTACGTCCACCGACAATTCGGGTACGACGGGCATAGAGAAATACTACAATAAATACCTCTCGGGAAAGAACGGGGAGCTTCTTTATGAAACCGACCTCGTGGGCATCAATCTCGAAGGCGCGGTGGCGGCGTATCTTCCCGCCGAGGACGGCATGAACGTGCAGCTCACCGTGGATTACGGCATTCAGTCGGTGGCGGAAAGCGCTCTGAAAAGGGTGGCGGAAATGTATTCTCCCGTTTCGGCAGAATGTATCGTGCTCGATCCCAACAATTTCGAGATCCTTGCGATGGCAAACTATCCCGCCTATGATCTGAACGACGTTCCCCGCGACGAAACGGAGCTTTTGAACTCGCTTTCAAGAAACCGAATCGTCTGCGATATTTACGAACCCGGCTCCACGTTCAAGGTCGTCACCGCGGCGGCGGATATAGAGGAAAATCTGCGCGGAAACCGCAACGCGTTTTCCACCAGCTATATTTTCCCCAGCAGCCGCACTCGTTCGGTGGACGGCACGACGGTCAAGTGTTGGAGCAATCACGCCAACGGAAAGCACTGCAATCAGACGCTTTCCGACGCGCTTAACAACAGTTGCAACCCCTGCTTTACGGACATCGCGCTCTCACTCGGGAAAAATACTTTTTACGATTATCTTTCCGCGTTCGGATTCGGAAAGACGACGGGCGTGGATTACAGCGGGGAAGCGCTCGGAATGCTGCTTCCCGAATCGGCCGTTCGGGACTGCGATCTCGCGCGTATCGGCTTCGGACAGACGATCGCCGTTTCGGGAATACAGCTCGCCTGCGCCACGGCCGCGGCGGTCAACGGGGGATATTACTATACCCCTCATCTCGTCAAGAGCATTTACGCCTCGGACGGATACGTGCTCAACGAGGCGGGCAAGTCGCTGAAAAACCGCACCGTCAGCGAAAGGGCGTCGTCGACGCTCGCCTCCATGCTAGAAGGGGTCGTGCGGGACGGCAGCGGCAAGAAGGCGTACATAGAGGGCTACCGCGTGGGGGGAAAGACGGGTACCGCGCAAAAGTACGAGGACGGACACATCGCCGCGGGGAAATACGTTTCCTCCTTTGTCGGCTTCTTTCCCGCGGATAAGCCGCAGTACCTCGCGCTCGTGATCATCGACGAGCCGCAGGGCGCTTATTACGGCAGTACGGTGGCGGCGCCCTGCGCAAAAGAAATTTTCGAAGGAATTATCTCTCTTAAAAACATACAACCCTACCAAAGCGAATAAATATAAAGGGAAGGAAAATACAGCCGCCTGTCGGTTGGAAGGGGTGACTTATGCTTTTATCGGAAATAGCCGCCTGCGTGGAGGGCGCCCGCATCGTATGCGGCGCTAAAAATATGCAGACGTCGGAAAATACGCAGGTCCGCGGCTTGACGGCGGACAGCCGATTTTGTTCGCCGGGGGATTTGTTCTTTTGCCTCACGGGAGGAAAGACGGATTCCCACGTCTTTGCCGCGGACGCGGAAGCAGGCGGCGCCGCGGCGGTGGTGACGGAACGGGAACTCGAATTGAAAATTCCTCAGATCATCGTGCCCGATTCGCGCGGGGCGATGGGGCTGATCGCCGCCGCGTTTTATAATCATGCCGTCGACAAGCTGAAAATCGTCGGCATTACGGGCACTAACGGCAAAACGACCACGTCTTATATGCTCGCGTCCATCTTGCGCCGCGCGGGAAAATCCGTGGCGGTGGTAGGTACGCTCGGAATCTACTACGGTAAAAAACAGATAGCGCCCGAACTCACGACGCCCGACCCGCTCTTTCTCCATAAGATGTTTGCCGATATGGTCAAAAGCGGGGTGGAATACGTCCTCATGGAAGTTTCCGCGCACGCGCTCTTTTATCGCAAGGACGAAGGCATTTCCTATACGGCGTGCGTCTTTACCAATTTTACGCAGGATCACCTCGACTTTTTCGGCACGATGCAGAAGTATAAAGAGGCGAAAAAGCTTTTGTTTGCCTCGGATAAATGTCCGCTTGCCATTCTCAACGGCGACGACGCCGTGGGGCGGGAGATCGGCGGGGAACGCTCGGAAACGGATCGGGCGGGAGGAACGCAGACGATATTTTACGGCCTTGACAGTCCTTCGGAGATATTCGCCGTGCTGACGTCGGAGGAATTGTACGGCTGCGAATTTATGCTCAATCTTTCCGACAGCCTCTGCCGCATTTCCCTGCCGATGACGGGAAAGCACAACGTCTACAACGCGATGGCGGCGGCGGGCACGGCGTATGCGCTCGGCATCCGCACCGAAGCGATCGCGGGGGGACTCAACGAAATGAAGCCCGTCCGCGGGCGGCTCGAACCCGCGGGAAAATTCCACGGCGCGGATATTTTCGTCGATTTCGCGCATACGCCCGACGGACTGGAAAAATCCCTTTCCGCGCTCAAAGCGCACTGTAAAGGCAGGCTCATCTGCCTGTTCGGGTGCGGCGGCAACCGCGACAAGTCAAAGCGTTCGCTAATGGGAGAAACGGTGGCGAGAAAGGCGGATTTTTCCGTGCTCACGTCCGATAATCCGAGGTTTGAGGAGCCGACGGACATCATAGCGGAGATAGAAAGGGGGTATCGGCGATTCTCGGTGCATTACGTCGTCGTACCCGAAAGAGAGAAGGCGATCTACTATGCCGTAGGGCTTTTGAAAAAGGGGGACGTGCTGCTTGTGGCGGGCAAGGGCGGGGAGGATTATCAGGAAATTATGGGTATAAAATATTCCTATAACGACAATGCTGTTATCAGGGAGGCATTGAGCAGAAAGCCGTCGCTTTGATGCATGGATATATGAAGAATTACCTCGCTGCCGCGCTCGTCGCGTTTTTCTTGTCGCTCGCGTTCTGTTTCCTTTTGATCCCCGTCCTTAGGAAACTCAAAGCGGGACAAAATATACTTTCTTACGTAAAAGAACACAAAGGCAAAAGCGGTACGCCCACTATGGGCGGACTCGCTTTTGTTTTGTCCGCGATCCTGGCCGAAAGCATCTTTCTCAAAAAGGCGGACAGAACTGCCGTCGTCGCGCTTACAGTCGGCTTCGCGTATCTCCTCGTCGGTTTTCTCGACGATTTTTTAAAGAAAAAGCACAAGGAAAATATGGGGCTTAAAGCCTGGCAAAAGGCCGTTTTCCAGGCGTTTGCCGCCGTGTTCGCGGGAATATACTGCCTTCGCGCGGGGCTGACTACCCTCAATCTTCCCTTTACCCATAAAAGCGTGGACATAGGGTGGGGAATGCTTCCCCTGGCGGTATTCGTATTTCTCGCCACCGTCAACAGCGTCAATCTGACCGACGGATTGGACGGGCTTGCCGCGGGCACCTGCGTGCCCTTCTTTCTGACGCTCGGACTTCTGACGGCGATACAGGGCGAGTTTTCTTCGCTGGCGATGCTCTCTTTCTGCCTGTGCGGGGCGCTCGGAGCCTACCTCTTGTTCAACGTTTCTCCCGCTTCCGTCTTTATGGGGGATACGGGATCTCTCGCTCTCGGCGGATTCGCTTCCTGTATCGGAGTCTTTACGGGCAACGCCCTGTATATCGCCGTCGTCGGGATTATGTTTGTCCTTTCGAGCATAACCGTCATTATTCAGGTAATATATTATAAGGCGACGGGCGGCAAGCGCGTGTTCCTGATGGCGCCCGTCCATCACCATTTTCAGGAAAAGGGGTACTCGGAATGTAAAATCGCGTATGCATACGCGGCGGTCACGGCGGTGCTCGGCGCCGTATGCGTGCTCGTGCAGCTCTGAAAAACAAGGCTCCGCGCGGTATGAGGGACGCTATAAAGAAATAGGACGACCGCGTCCGCCTTATCCCATAAACCTATGAGAAACGCCAGCCGTAAAGTGCCGCGCGGCTATGATACGCGGAGCAGAGAACGGGGACGGCGCTTCCGTCGAAAAAACGAACGAAGTTTCACGTGACACGTTTTTTGGGCGGTTTATGAAAAGGAACGCCCGGCGGCGAAAAAAGAGCTCCGGCGGAAAGGAACAGAGAAATACCGAAGAGGATTAAAAAATCGGATGGAGGAATTCATGTATCCCGCAAAACAGACGTTTTTAGTGCTGGGGCTGTCCCGTTCGGGCTGTGCCGCGGCGGAATTTTTACTCGAAAGAAAGGCAAAAGTGTATATTTACGACGACGTTCCCGGCGAGGGCGTCGAAAAATCCGCGCGGCTGCTCGAAGACAAAGGGGCGGTGAGGGCGGACAAGGAGCAACTCCCCCGTATGCAGGAAATCTGCGACGCTCTCGTTTTAAGTCCCGGAATTCCCATCGATCATCCCACGGCGGTGGCGTTCAAACGGAGCGGCAAAGCGGTGGTGGGAGAAACGGAACTCGCCGCGAGGTATATGCGCTGCCCCGTGGTGGCGGTGACGGGCACCAACGGAAAGACCACTACGGTGAGTATGCTCGAAAAGATATTGTCCGAGGGCGGCTATAAAGCGCAGGCGTGCGGCAACATCGGCTCGCCGATGGTAAAGTACGCCGAGCTGAAAGAGGACGAGGTCGCGGTCGCGGAAATATCCAGCTTCCAGCTGGAAACCCTCAATTCTCTCTGCCCTCATGTGGGCGTCGTCCTCAACGTGACGGAAGATCACCTCAACCGTCACTACAACATGGAAAATTACATATTTTTAAAGAGCAAGCTATTAAAAAACAGCACGGAATCGGAATACGCGGTCCTCAATTTCGACGACGGCATCGTGCGCGGCTTTGCCGAAAAGACGAAGGCGCGGATCCTCTATTTTTCCGTTCGGGAAAGGGTATACGGGGCTTATCTCGAAAACGGCTCCCTATATTTTTGCGGGGAGAAAATCATGTCCGCGTCAGAACTTCTCACCGACGGTCTGCATAACGTCCAGAACGCTCTGGCGGCGATCGCGGCGGCGAAGATCATGGGAATCGCCTCGGAAAATATCGCCCGTTCGCTCTCCTCCTTCAAGGGGATCCGGCACCGGATCGAGCCGGTCGGCGAAACGGACGGAGTCAAATATGTGGACGACTCCAAGGGCACTAACGTGGACGCCACCATCAAAGCCGTGGGGTGCATGAAAGAGGAAACGGTGCTCCTTCTCGGCGGCAAGGATAAGGGGTACGATTACGACAAGTTGTTCGTCAAATTGAGGTCTTCTTCCGTCGTCCACGCGGTATTGTACGGGGAAAATCGTTTTCGGCTGTTCGAGAGCGCGCTGCGCTGCGGTTTCGACCGCATGACCCTCTGCGTGGGCTTCGAGTTTGCCGTAAGGCTCGCGCGGATGATAGCGGAAAGGGGGCAGACGGTGCTTTTGAGCCCCGCAAGCGCAAGTTTCGACGAGTTTGCAAGTTATGAAGAGAGAGGTGATAGATTTGTCGCAATCGTCCGTTCGTTCGAAGAAGAAGGTCGTGCAAAGGAGCACGAAGGAACAGAAAAGGCAGACGCTCCCGCCTGCGTCGAAGGCGCGGCAGGCGACGGAGCAGCCCTCCTTCTCGCAGATACGGATGCGGACGGCGGAAGCGGCCCCGAAGGCGAGGACGAATAGAGCGACGGGAGATCTGTCCATTCCCATCCTGACGCTGATTCTTTCGGCGTTCGGGGTATTGATGGTCTATTCCGCAAGTTCGTATACGGCAAAGACGCAGTACGGCGACGAGTTCTATTTTATGAAAAAACAGCTGTTGGGGCTGATACTCGGCGCGGGAGCTATGGTTTTCACGGGATTTTTCGATTATCGAAAACTAAAAAAGATAAGATACATAGCCCTGATTGTGCCGATGATCCTGCTCGCGCTCGTCTTTGTTCCGGGCGTGGGAAAAAGCAATTACGGCGCCACGCGCTGGATAGGCTTCGGAAGCTTTACGATACAGCCGTCGGAAATCGCCAAATACGGCTTTGTCATTTTCGCGGCGGCGTATATGTCCGAGCATATGGACGCGATGAGAACGTTTAAGGGAATGCTGCCCGTGCTCGCCGCGGGAGGCGCCATCTGCGTCCTCATCATCTTGGAGCCGAATATGTCCGTCACCATGTGCGTGGGGCTTTTGATGCTGGCGATGATTTTTCTCGGCGGAATGAAATTCCGGTATTTTCTCATCATTCTCGTCCCCGCGCTCGTCGCCGTGCCCGTGCTCATTTTAATGGAGCCGTACAGACTTTTGAGGCTGAGCGCCTTTCTCGATCCGTGGGCTTCTCCCAAGGACGAAGGCTATCAGCTCATACAGTCGCTGTATGCGCTCGGCAATGGCGGTTGGTTTGGAACGGGACTTTTCCGTTCCCGTCAAAAGTACCGCTTTCTGCCGTTTGCGGAGAGCGACTTTATCCTGTCCATCATCGGCGAGGAATTCGGGTTCGTCGGCATTTGCATTCTCTTCCTCCTGTGCGGGGTGCTCATTTATAAGGGCATCAGGACGGCTGCGGAATCGGACGACTTTTTTTCCTTTCTTCTCGCTTCGGGCGTCACGCTCGTCTACGGTATCCAGACGGTGATAAACGCGCTGGTCGTCAGCGGTACCATCCCGCCCACGGGACTGCCGCTGCCGCTGATCAGTTCGGGCAATACCTCGCTGGTCATCACGATGGCGTCGATGGGGATTTTGTACGGTATTTCGCGTCGGAACGCAATGTCGCGCGCGGAAGGAAAAACGGTGAACAAACGGCGGCGATAATTCATACAATGGAACATAAGGAGTTATATTGTATGGATAAATTTATTATAGAGGGCGGGGGAAAGCTTTACGGCAAAGCGGATATTCAATCCGCGAAAAATTCCGTACTGCCCCTTCTCGCCGCTTCTGTTTTAACCGATGAACAAGTGACAATACGGGATGTGCCCGCCATCTCGGATGTGGAAAATATGTTGCACATACTAACTGAACTCGGCTGTAAAATCAGTCGGACGGCAGACAGTGTAATCATCGACAGCGTGAACGCAGTTTCCCACGAAATCCCCGCGAGGCTTACAAAGGAACTGCGTTCTTCCGTTTTTATGCTGGGTTCCGTGCTGACGAGATTCCATCGTGCGAAGATCTCCTATCCCGGCGGCTGCGACATCGGACTTCGCCCCATCGATCTGCACCTTTCAGGCTTAAAGAGGCTGGGGGTAAAGATCGTCGAGGAAAGCGGCTACATATCGTGCAGCGCGGAGAAACTTTCGGGGGCGGATATCCTCTTGGACTTTCCCAGCGTCGGAGCGACGGAGAACATCATCCTCGCGGCGGTACGGGCGGAGGGACTCACCGTTATCCGCAACGCCGCTAAGGAACCCGAAATCGTGGACTTGCAGAATTTTCTCAACGCCATGGGGGGAAAGGTCCGGGGCGCGGGCGGGGGAACCGTGTTCGTCGAAGGCGTGGAGAAATTGCGCGGCGTGGAATATACGCCGATCAAGGACAGAATAGAAGCGGGAACTTTTCTCATCGCCGCGGCTTCCTGCGGCGGAGAAATCGAGATGGACGGAGTGCCCGAGGAAAATATTGCGGCGCTTTTGCATAAACTGCGCGAAAACGGTTGCAAAATACATATAAAAAATGATAGAATAATCCTGAGAAGCGACGGACGTCTGTTTGCCGCCGATTTGATCGAAACTACGCCTTTTCCCGGTTTCCCCACCGATTTACAGGCGCAGTTCTCCGCGCTCGCCTGTACGGCCAAGGGGACGACGCTGGTGGTGGAAAATCTGTTCGAAACCCGCTATAAGTATGCGGCGGAGCTCAAACGCATGGGCGCGGACATCACCGTCCGCGGCAGAAACGCGGTGATCCGCGGCGTGGAGAAGCTGCACGGCGCGTCTATGACGGCGGGGGATCTTCGCGGCGGAGCGGCGCTCGTCATCGCGGCTTTAAAAGCGGAGGGAGTAAGTTCGGTGGCGGATCTTTCGCATATCGACCGCGGATACGCGGACTTTGAATACAAGCTGAAAAAACTTGGCGCGCGCATCCGCCGCGTGAGGGTGTGATTTTCGCCTGTCGTACATAAGGCTGCGCCGAGAAGAAAAGCGTGAAAGAAAAAGCGCGCCGTAAGGATAAAAAAATATGCACAAAAGAAATGTAATCGCAATCATATTGACGGCATTGATTTTTATTGCCGCCGCCTTGCTCGGCGTCAGCTCCGTCTATCGGGTGAGCGCCGTGACTTTGGACGTTTCCGTCATTTCCGAGGCGGCCAAAGGCGAAGCGGACGAGCTTCAACGAAAGCTGGCGGAGCGTTATAGGGACGAAAGCATCTTCTTTGTCGAAAAACAAGAGGCGGAGGAGGAGTTTGCGGCGTTTCCCTATTTTCGCATGGTTTCTTTTAAAAAGACGTATCCAAACCGCCTCGTCATTCAGGCCAGCGAGGATGCGGAACTGTTTGCCGTAGACAGGGGAAACGGCTATTATATCCTCGGGGGGGACGGAACCATTCTCGGAGTTCGGGAGGATGCGGCCAACCGCTCGGACGGCGCCGACAATATCGTCGTCACGGGATTGTCCGCCTTCGGGGAAAAGGGGGAACGCCTCGGCGGGGACGAAAATATTTCCTATCTGCTTACGCTTTGCTCGACGGTGTCCTTGCAGCTCGACGGATTGAGGAGCAACGTCCTTTCGATAGAGGTGACGAAGCCCACCTCCGTCGCAAAAGACGTCAGTTTCTGTCTTTCCATGCGGGAGGGCGTAAAGGTATATGTGCGCAATCCCCAAAATTTGACGGAGAAAAAAGCCTCGGCTTTCGTTTCTCTCTATCTTTCTTTGAAAAGCGAGGAAAGACTGGGGGGCAGGATCGAGGTGACGGACGATGCGCTCAATCCCGGCGAGGTGCGCGTTTCCTATTCCAAAAAATAGAAAAAAGAAAGAAATCTCCTTTTGAAACGCGGCGTTCACCGCGTTTTTTTGCGCTTTTTTTCCTCAATTCGTTGACATTGTCCCATAAATAGTGTATAATAAAGAAAATATATACTTTCACGAGATTGTTTTTACGGAGCGGACGAAATTTATGAGTAACGAAAGCGTTGCCGTTTTGGATATACGATCGTACGAGGTGACTTTCCTCATCGGAGCGAAAGGCGTCAACGGCACGTTCGTATTCCGCGGCAGCAGAAGCGAAAAATACGAGGGGTATTCCTCGGAGGGCTTTCTCGACGCGGCTTCTTTCCGCCGCGCCGTCATTTCTGCCGTCACTTCCGTCCGTCAAAGCTACGAGGGGACGATCAAAGAAATTTACGTCGGCGCGCCCGCGGCTTTTACGCAGATATATACCAAGGGACATACCATTTCCTTTCCCTCCAAACGCAAGATCTCCGCGCAGGAAATAGACGCGCTGTACGAAAGCGGACTCAACGAGCTGCTCGCGCCGGGGCGCTTCGTCCGCCGCTCGGATATGTATTTTGCCCTCGGGGACAATCGAAAATATTTCAACGCGGCGGATTTATACGGGATTCCCACGGCTTCTTTAAAAGGGGCGCTCTGCTACTATTTCGTTTCCGACGAGTTTTACGACGCGGTGGACTCCGTTTTAAAAGAGCTCGGTTTTGAGGACGTGAAAATCATTCCCCAGACTCTCGCCGAAGCCAATTATCTTCTGCCCGAAAAAATGCGGGAAGGGTACGCCTTTTTATTGGACGTAGGCTTTTTATCCACTTCCGTATCCGTCGTTTACGGCAACGGAATCGTGCACGAGGAATCGTTCGACTGCGGTCTTGGATATATCCTCGTTTCCCTCATGCAGGGATTGGGCGTCGATTACGAAACGGCGGAGGAAATTCTCTCTTCCGCGAATATTTCGGGCGGCGCGGTGTCGAAGGATCTGATGTGGACGGACGGCGGCGGCGCCGCGTACTCGGTGCGCGAGATAAACGAAATCGTCAAGTACGGATTGGACGAGCTGTGCGAAAGCGTGGATAAATTTTTTGAAAAATATTATCGGGACAAGAGCACGATGGGATTCGCGGCGAATCCCCTTTCCGTGACGGGGGAAGGAATCGGAGGAATCAAAGGCTGCGCGGAACATATTTCCAAGCGCCTCAGCCGCATGACGCAGATCGTCTGTCCCGACCTTCCCTATTATGACAAACCTTTGTTTTCATCGAGAATCGCCCTGCTTTCCACGGCGCTTTCCGACAAGAAGAAAAACGGATTCATGTATAGAATTTTCAACATATTCGGAGGAAAAAAATAATGTTCAACAATTTTGGAGATAACGATAATTACGGCGCGGGATACGGTATGAATACTTACGGGGATCAGCCGGCGTCCGCCCCGACAGACATGGCGTCAAACAATCTTTCCGGCGTCGCGAAGATCAAAGTCATCGGCGTGGGCGGCGCGGGCAATAACGCCGTCAATCGCCTGATCGAATCGGGTTTAAAGAGCGCGGAATATATCGTCGTCAACACGGACAATCAGGCGTTGGCGCGCTCCAAAGCAACCACGCGTCTTCAAATCGGCGTCAAGCTGACGAAAGGACTGGGCGCGGGCGCGGATCCTTCCGTGGGAAAAGCCGCGGCGGAAGAAAACAAGGACGTCATTCAGAACGTTTTGAAGGACACCGATTTGCTGTTTATCACCGCCGGCATGGGCGGCGGCACGGGCACGGGCGCAGCGCCCATCATCGCCAAGATCGCCAAGGATATGAAGATCCTCACGGTGGCTGTGGTGACGCTGCCGTTCACGTTCGAAGCGAAGCGCAGAATGGACAACGCCGTTTCGGGCGTGGAGGAACTGAGAAAATCGGTGGACTCCATCATCATTATTCCCAATGATAAGATCCGCGAAGTAGTGCCCAAAGGGACGCCTTTCCCCGAAGCGTTGAAGGTGGCGGACGAGGTGCTCCGTCAGGGAATTCGCGGCATCGCGGAACTCATCGTCAATCCTTCGCTTATCAATCTCGATTTTGCGGACGTCAAGACGACCTTAAAGGCTCGCGGGCTCGCGCATATGGGCATCGGTGTGGCAAAGGGCGAAAAGAGGATCTCCGACGCCGTGCGCTGCGCCGTATGCAGTCCTCTTCTCAATACCACCATCGAAGGCGCGAGTTCGGTCATTCTCAACGTCGTCGGCGGCAAGGATCTCTCTTTGGACGAGGTCTGGATGGCGGCCGATCTCGTGAAGGGAGTCATCGATTTTTCCGCAAACGTCATTTTCGGCGCCTGTATCGACGAAAATATGTCGGACGAAGTGGAAGTCGTCATCATCGCCACGGGCTTCCCCGCAGGCGGACAGACGGTGACGGGGACGGAGGATCGTTCCGCGACGGCGAGGAAGGTTTCTTCGCTGTCCGAAAAGATCGACCGCGCCTATAATAACGGGATGGGCGGCGCCAATATGGCGGCGGGAGGAGTTTCTCCTCAGCCCGCTTCCGCGCAGCCTTTCTCCTATGCGACGAGCAGCGCTCCCCTCGGCGCGAACGCCCCTTACGCCTCGACGGTTCCTGCGAACGGTTACGGCGCTCCCGCGGGATATAACCAGAACGGCTATGCGCAGGGCAATCCCTATGGACAGCAGCCCGCCGCGCCCGCTTCTCCTTACGGCAGTCCCGCGCCTTATGCCGATTATCCCGGCTATCGTCAGCCCGTTCAGCCCGATCCGAACGCAGGGTATCGCGCTCCCGTCTATGGCGAACAGCCGCAGCCCATGCCCGGAAACGGACGCAATTTTGAACCCGACGATCCCATTCCCGACGTTTCGCAGACGGCTGCGCAGGACGTCGACAGAAAACATCGTCCCAAGTTTGTGGACTATTTCATCAAGAAAAATTCCGATAATAAATAAAAGGAATGCGGCGGCGGTCTTTGGACCGCCGTCCTTTGTCTTATTGAAAAGCGCATAAATAACAGGAAGGATGCCGCCTTTTAAACTTAAACGTTTGCGGCGATTTCAAAGAGCTGACGCGAGAAAAAGCACCCGCAAGATTGCGGATGCTTTTCAAGGAAGAATAAATCAGATAGAAGTGTAAACAAAATAGGGGGGATTTCGGGAGCAATTGCCTCCGACTTCCGTAGGACAAAATTTTGAACTTATAGAGGCGTATAAGGCTTTTTTGTTCGGATCGCCGAAGCGCCTTTCGATATGCGTTCGGAGCGGATAACTCCTTAAAAGATCATCCGAATCCTTTTGAATCCTTTGCAACGCGGAAAAAGCGGAAATTGCTCTTTTGAGAAAAAAGGTTATACGTTGAGTCTTTTATATTTTGAGAAAAGAAAAAAAGGCGGCGCTATGAATCGTCGTAAAGATTTTTTTTGTGCGATTTATCGAAAAAGAGTTTCTAAGTTCCGTTTCGTCGCGGGAAACGCCGTTCGCATCCTAAGCGGGAGGATTTGCCCGCGCGAGGGGATTAAATCGACCGGGACAGAAAGACAAAGCGGGCGCTTAGCATTTTCGCAAAGTTTTCGGGCGGAAAAGGCAAGCGGATTTTTAATCGTTTAAAAGCCTTTCGCCTGAGATCTGACAACTGCCGCGAAGGGCGAGTGCCCGCCGTCCGCGGGAGAAAAGATCAGGTGGTCTAAGCCGTAGCCGCTTTCGCGGCTTCATAGGCTTTGAGGACGGCGTCCTTTATAAATTCGCGCGTCTGGGTATTGAGGGGATGCACGATGTCCTTATATTGTCCGTTCGGCGCTTTGCGCCCCGGCATCGCGATGAAGAGGGATTCCTCTCCCTCTAAAATCTTTATATCGTGAATCACAAAACATTCATCGATGGTCAGGGAAGCGACTGCTTTGAGCTTTCCTCCGGAATTGATTAGCCTGATTCTGATATCCGAAATATTCATATTAAATGCCCCCATTATCGATATTTTTAATTATTTTATCATATATTGAGGTGGAATTCAAGTCTTTTTCAATAAATTTTTTTGCGCCAGCCATAATAATATGCAATAGTTGTCATAAAAATTCTTTATACTTCATATAGATACGGTATGCAATTGAGTAATTTCGACAACATTCGTAAGTTTTACTTTATCGGAATCGGCGGAATCAGCATGAGCGCTCTGGCGAAATATCTCCTCGCCTGCGGCTGTGAGGTTTCGGGCAGCGATATGGCGTCGGGGGAGCAGACGGAAGAGCTTATTTCCTCCGGCGTAAAAGTTCGTTTTAGTATCGACGCGGACAATGCGGATTTAAAAAGCGCCGAGGCGGTGATATATACCAGCGCCATTCCCGAAAATCACGCGGAATTAAAGGCGGCGCGGGAAAGCGGAAAACTTATTTTGAAGCGCGCGGAGCTTCTCAAACTCGTCTGCGGCGCGTTTTCTCATGTGACCGCCGTTGCGGGAAGCCACGGGAAAACCACTTGCACCGCGATGTGCGCGCATATTCTCAAAGAAACGAACGTGCTTTTTGCCGCTCATATCGGCGGCGAGGACAGCGAATTCGGAAATTTTTATATGAGCGGTCACGATTTCTTCGTCACGGAAGCGTGCGAGTATAAAAAAAATTTATTGGAAATAGAGGCGGACAATGCCGTCCTTTTGAATATAGACAGAGATCATATGGAATGCTATCGGGACATGGACGATCTGACGGATACTTTCCGCGCCTATTGCGGGAAGGCAAAGACGGCGTTTGTCTGCGCGGACGACGAGCGCTGCCGCGCCTGGACCGAATTTTCCACGTTCGGAATAGAAAATTCCTCCGCGGATTACCGCGCTCTCGATATCCGTCAATCGGGAGAAAAGTATTCCTTTACGGTATCGGAATACGGAAAGACGCTCTGCCGCGTACGATTGAACGCGGCGGGAAGATGCAACGTATACAACGCTTTGGCGGCGTTTGCCGCTATGCGGCGATACGGCTTCGACGAAAAGGAGATCTGCCGCGGATTGGAAACGTTCACCGCCGTAAAGAGGCGCTTTGAAAGCATCGGTTCCTATGCGGCGGCCTCGTTCATCTGCGACTACGCCCATCACCCGCGGGAAATAGCCGCCACCGTCGCGACGGCGGAAAAAATGTGCCGGGGCAAGTTATACGTGGTCTTTCAGCCGCATACCTATTCGCGGACGAAGCTCTTGATGGAGGATTTCGTCAAAGCGCTCAGACCCGTCGAAAATCTGATGGTCTATAAAACCTATCCCGCAAGGGAATATTTCGACGCGGAGGGGAGCGCGAAAACGCTGGCGCAGAACGTGGGAAACTGTCTGTATGCGGAGAGCATAAGGGAGCTGAAAACCTGGCTGAAAACCACCTTGCAGCCGGGCGACGTCGTGCTCTTTCTCGGCGCGGGCGACATCTATTACGCGGCGCAGTATCTCTTGAAGGAACTGAATAAATAGCGTTTGACACCTCCGACCCCGCAAGGCGTTCGGGGGTTGTTTTTTACTTAAACGATTTGACAGTACGCGGAAAATATGATATAATCGTATCATCGGGCGGAAGCAGTGCCTTTGGCGGCGGCGCGGAAAAAGCAGAGCCGACCGGAAAATGGCGGCAGGGGAGCGGAAAAAAGAAAAAAACTCTTTGCTTCCGCCGTTTTTTTGCGTCAATACTATTGATAAATGTGAAAAAAAATGTTATAATAAACGGGTATAAACGGGAGGTGAAGACCTTGAAAGAGAATAACGAAAAAGAAAAAACCGAAAAGGATAAGAAAAAGGAGTCGGGGATCATCACCCGCGAAAGCGTGGGCGCGGTAGGCGCCCTGTTTTCGGCGCTCGCATTTTTTATTCTGTGCACGCGGTCTTTGATTTTCGGCGGAATCGGCATTGCGGTCAATTCCTTCCTTCTCGGATTGTTCGGTTATCTCGCTTACCCGATTCTCGCCGCGGCGATCTATCTGTCCGTGACTTCCTTTATCGGCAAACGCTTTGTCCGCAACAGAAAAGCCGCCGCGATGATCGTTGCCGCTTTTGTCTGCGTGATTCTCATCGTGCATACGGCGCTCACATATTCCTGGAATCTGTCGGGATATATTTCCCGTTGTTTCAAAGAAGCCGCCGCAGGCAATCACGGCATCGACAGCTGTACGCCCGCGGGCTGGACAGGGGCGCTGCTCGTCTATCCTCTCGTAAAATTGACGACGAGGGTCGGCGCGTTAGTGATTTTATCCGTATTTTTCCTGCTGTTTGCCTATCTTGCCGTCTATTTTTGGGCGGGAAAGGTATTGCCGCGCAGAGCGGGAAAAAAGCAAAAGGCGGCGAACGTTCAGGCCGCCGCTCCGCAGCCGCAGAAAATCGAGCCGACCGTTCCCCCCGTTTCTCCGAATATGCCCTATGAGCCTTTGGGCGAAAGGAACGAAAGCCGCGCTCCTGCTCCCGTAGGCGCGGACGCCCGCTTTGTATCTTCCGCGGCTTCGGGACAGCCCGCCGCGTATCCTCCCTATGCCGATCCGTATCTCGCCGCCGCGCCCGCCGTAAGGCAGCGCCCGGGCGTAACGCTGCCCAATGCCGCCGCGGACTGGCGGCAAGCTCCCGCCGGGACGGTCCGGGAGCCGGAGAACGCGTTTTCGCCTTTCGGAACGCCGCCCCGCGCGGAAAGTGTCCATCGGGCGGATGCGAACGAAACGAGCTATCGGGAATATCAGCAAAGCAAAGAATTTCTCTTCGGCGGCACGCCTGCGGAAATTTACCGCAAAAATCTCATTTTCGACAGCAATGCCAATGTCAATAAGCGTCCTCCTGCGGATCCCAATCAGCCTACGGTATACGGCGGCTCGTTTGCCGATTCTTATTCGGCGGCTTACGCGGATTCCGTAAACGGAGGGGACGAACCTCCCCGTCCCGCGAAAATTCTCACGGATAATTCCCGCGGCAAGGATCTCTATAATCCGTATTCCCTGCACGACAGCGAAGGGGAGGTCGGGTTCGGCAACTCGAAGGGCGGCTATGAAACGCCGCAGCCCGAGCCTGTCCGGCCTTTCGTTCCCTTTGCCCCCGAGCCGGCTGCGCCGCCTCCCGTTTATCGTCCGGAAACGGAACAGACGCCGAGCGTGCGGCTTGACTCTTTAAACCTTTCCGAGAGCGAAAGCCCCCGCGTCGATCCCGTTCCTCCCGCGCCCGTTTACGGCGCGGACAAGCCCGCGGCGACGGATCCTTCCCACGGCGGACTTCGGGAAGGGCGTTCTCTTTTCGGCGGCGACCCCCCGGCTCCTTCCGAGGAAACTTCGGGAAGCCGTCCCAGCTTTTTGGACATTTTTTCCTCTTCCAATCCGAACGTTTACGGACAGAATACAAACGGCATCGGCGAGCCTGCGGACAGCCTGACTCCCCGCGGCGACGGATTCGATAGGGGACTTTCCGACCGCGGCTCCTCGCGCGGCTTGTTCGACGACGATTCCCTTTCTTCGAGCCGCCCGGAAGGCTTGGACAACGCGCGCACGACGGGCGCGGACAGGAGGGACAGACTTTCCCCGTTCGACGAAGACGGCAGGGGGAGGGAGGACGACGTATTCTCTTCCGACAAAAAAGGTATTTTCGATGAAGAAGAGGAAGATCCGTACAGCCTTCGCTCCGATTTTTCCGACCGCAACGACAGAATATCCCGCGAAAGCGAGGACTCTTCCGATTCTTTCCCTTCCTCTTCGAAGCGCTCCTCCCGTATGGAGTCGGGCAGAGAAACAGGGAGCGAGGGACGGGATATTTTCGGCGCGGACAGAAGGGAAAACGAGTCTGCCGAGTCCGCTTCGGAAAAGCAGGTTTTTCAGCCGCAGTCCCGCCCGACCCCTCTGCCCAAGCCGCGCGTGCATAAGCCCTATCAGCCCGCTCCGCTCGATTATTTCGACTGCAAGGACGTGGAGCCGGATTCCAATGCGGAGGAAGTGGAAAACACCAAACAGACGATTTTGGAAACGCTCGAAGCGTTTAAAGTTACCGATTCGACGATCGCTTCCGTGACGTACGGACCCACCGTGACGAGGTATAACGTCGTCATTCCGCGCAACATTTCGGCAAGGAAGGTCGTGGCGCTCGATCAGGAGATCGCCATGAATCTTTACGCCAGCAAGGGCGTCAACATCTATCCCAATTTCGAGGACGGAGCGGTGAGCATCGAGGTGCCCAATAAAACGAGGCAGTTCGTACAGCTCGGCTGTATGCTGACGGGGGACGGATTCGTCAAATCCAAGCCTACGTCGCTCGTCTTTGCGATGGGCAAAGACGTCGGAAACCGCAAAGTGTACGGCGATATCTGCAAGATGACTCACCTTTTGGTCGCGGGCGCGTCGGGTTCGGGAAAGAGCGTTTTCCTCCGCAGTCTGATCATCAGCCTCATCGTCAAATATTCCCCGCAGGAACTGCGCCTCATTCTCATCGATCCCAAAAAGACGGAATTTGTCATTTACGATCATCTGCCCCATCTGATGATCAACGAGATCATCACGGACATCAATAAGGTCATTCAAAGCCTCAACTGGGCGATCGGGGAGATGAATCGCCGTTACGGGCTGTTCGAGCAGATGAGCCGCTCGGGCACTTACGTCGTCAATATCGACGAATACAATGCAAATCTGCCCGCGGGGGAAGAGAAACTTGCGAAAATCGTCATTATCGTGGACGAGCTTGCGGATCTGATGCTGGCGGCGAAAAAGGAAGTCGAGGACAGAATACAGAATCTCACGCAGAAATCGCGCGCGGCGGGCATTCATCTCATCATCGCCACGCAGCGCCCTTCGGCGGACGTCATCACGGGCGTCATCAAGGGCAATCTGCCGACGAGAATCGCTTTCTCCGTAGCTTCGGACGTCGATTCGAGGGTTATCCTCGACGCGTCGGGCGCGCAGAAGCTCTTAGGCTTCGGCGATCTCCTCTATCTGATGGCGGGCATGAATACGCCCACCCGCGTGCAGGGCGCTTCCATTTCTTCGGAAGACGCGCAGAAAGTGGTCAATTTCATCAAGGCGAACAACGAGGCGGAATACGACGAAAGCGCCTCCGCGTTTATCAATAATACGAAGCCGCAGGGCGAGGAGTCGGAGGAGAGCGACGACGACAGCGTGGAGGAAGTGTATATAGACGCTCTGCGCTATATCATTCAAAGCGGCAGCGCTTCTATTTCCATGATTCAAAGGAAATGTTCGGTCGGATACAACAAAGCGGGAAAAATCATCGAGTGGATGGAGGATATGGGCTATATCTCCGCATTCGACGGCGCGAAGGCGAGAAAAGTCCTCATCACCAAAGAGGAATTCGAAGTCAAATACGGGCCGTTATAAAATCGTAGCCGCGTTTGGGGCTTTCGGAAAGAAGGCTCGAATGTGAAAACGATGCGAAAAAAATTTTGGAAAATTTTTGAAATGCGGCGTGTGTATCTCCATCTTTTTATGATATAATGGAAGCAAACGCATGAGGAAATGAAAAGGAATGCTGGAAAACAAAAAATTCGGAGTGATTTCGCTGGGCTGCGACAAAAATCGGGTGGACAGTGAGAAGCTCATCGGGCTGTTGAAGGAAAAGAACTGCGTTTTGACGGACAATTTATCGGCGGCGCAGATCGTCGTCATCAACACCTGCGCCTTTTTGGAATCCGCGCGGAGGGAATCTATCGATACCGTTCTCGAATGCGCGGGTTATAAAAAGAGCGGAAATGTGGAAAAAATAGTAGTAACGGGCTGTCTGCCTCAAAAATTTATCGGCGAATTGTTCGATCCCTTGACGGAAGCCGACGTGTTTTTAGGCATCCGCGACTACGAAAAGATTTTCGAGGCTTTGGAAAAATCCTACGCGCACGGCGAACGGGAAAATTACGTGGGTAAGGGGAACGATTCCTTTCGTTTGAACCGAGTCCTCACCACGCAGCCGCATTATGCCTATCTCAAAATCGCGGACGGGTGCTACAACCATTGTACGTATTGTCTGATCCCGAAAATCCGCGGCAAATACGTTTCCTATCCCATGGAAGAGCTATTAAAGGAAGCGGAGGAACTCGGCGACGTTTCCGAACTGATCGTAGTGGCGCAGGACACTACGCGGTACGGGGAGGATCTCTACGGCAAAAATCGGTTTGCGGAACTTCTCCATAAGCTCTCGGAGTTGGAAAACGTGAGCAGGATACGCCTTTTGTATTGCTATCCCGACGTGATCGGCGACGAATTGATAGAGGAGATCGCAAGCAACGAAAAAATACTCAAATACATCGATATTCCGCTCCAACATTCGGAAAACAGGATTCTGAAACTGATGAACAGGAAAGGCAGCAGGGAAAGCTATCTTGCGCTTTTGAAAAAGCTCAGGGCGAGGATTCCTGAAATCGCCGTGCGTTCCACGTTCATCACGGGATTTCCCACGGAAACGGAGGAGGAATTCGAGAAGATGAAGGAATTTTTACGGGAAGCGAAGCTCGTCAACTGCGGTTTTTTCGCGTATTCCCGGGAGCCTGACACCGCCGCCGCGAGGATGTCGCCGCAGGTACATCCTTCCACAAAGCGCCGCCGCGAACGGCAGCTTTACGAGGTGCAGCGGGAAATTTCCGCGGAATTTCTCTCTTCGTTTATAGGCGGGGAGGTAGAGGTACTCTGCGACGGAATCGACTACGATAAAAACTGTTTTATGGGAAGGGCGTATTTCAGCGCTCCCGACATAGACGGAAAAGTATACTTCCGCGCCCGCGAAGCGACGCAGGGAGAAACCTATCAAGTGAAAATCGACAGCGCCGACAGCTATGATCTGTACGGCGTGACGGAGGACTATAATTTATGAATTTGCCGAATAAAATTTCCGTTGCGAGAATTTGCATGATTCCCGTATTCGTGCTCTTTTTCTTTCTCGACGCGGTGCCGTATAACTATTTGATCTCCGCTGTCATTTTCGCGCTGGCAGCGCTCACCGATCTCTTGGACGGCCATATCGCGCGTTCGCAGAATCTCGTCACCAATCTCGGTAAATTCCTCGATCCCATCGCGGATAAGGTGCTGGTGGCAACGGCGTTCATTCTCATGCTCACTTCGGAAACCATTTTTCCCCTGTTTGGACAGTGGGTATATATCGTAGCCGCGATCTGCATCTGCGTCATTTTGGCAAGAGAACTGATCATCAGCGCTTTCCGCCAGATTGCCGCCGCTTCGGGCGTGGTGCTGGCGGCGGAAAAGCTCGGAAAATATAAGACCTTTTTTCAGGACAGCTGCATAGTTTTTCTGCTTCTCTCCGCGGATTTTACGGGGACGGCGGGCAAGGTCATCAATGTGGTCGGACTCGCGCTGTTTGCCGTTGCGTCGATTCTCACCGTCTGGTCGGGCGTATCTTACGTAACGAAGAATAAAGCGGTGCTGTCGGATACGGAACACTGATTTGTCAGGGATTGTTTTCGTTTGCGAAAACAGCGTTTAAAGCGTCGCTTTGGGCTTAGATCGATTTTTTAAGTGACGCGCGAAAACGCGGAAACGGAGGGGCGCTTTTTTGCCCTCCGTCGGGAAATAAAGGAAAAGAACGTCTATAACGGAGGAAAAAGGCTTTGCTTACGAAAAATGTTTGTATCGCATTGAGAAATATAAAAAACAGCCTTTCTTCTCTCGATTATCTCTCCGTCACGGACGCCTTTCTTTCGGGAGGATACTGCTTTCAGGAAATTCGGCTGCTTTCCTACGAGGAGAAGACTGTTTTTACGGATGCCGTCGCCTCGCTGAAAAAGACGGCGGACAATCTGGCCGTCGTCGCGGACAGGACGATATTGTTTCAGGTCAGGGAATGGCTTTCGGAACTTTTCGACGGCGAGTTCGTACAGGGTACGCTTTCGGGCGCGGGCGCGTTCCGAGAAGACGGGTTTTCCCTGTTTCTCCTCGCGGCGGAGTCGGGCGAATCGGGAACGGAATACGTGAGAAACGTCTGTATTCCCTTTTTGACGCGCAAGTACGGAACGCGGTTCGACCGCATGACCCTTCGCGCCGTCGGCGCGGGCGAAACGACGGTAAAACGTCTTTTGGGCGAGGCGGCGCGTATGAGCGGGGACAAGTTGGCATATAATTATATAAGGAAGTATGACGAGGACGTCGTCGAAATCGTCTATGACTCGTCGGTGCCGAAAATGCTGACGGACGACGTTTTACGGCTTTTGACCGAAGGATTAGGCGACGCGATTTACGCGCTCGACGATACGCCGCTCGAAAAACGGCTCGTGCAGCTTTTAAAACTGCGCGGCAGAAAGATCTGCGTGGCGGAATCCTTCACGGGCGGCGGCGTTTCTCGGCGTATCGTATCCGTGCCCGGCGCCAGCGAGGTCTACTTCGAAGGATTGAACACGTACGACGAGCGGTCCAAAATCAAGCGGCTGGGCGTATCGGAATATACGCTGAAAACGGTCGGCGCCGTTTCGGATGAAACGGCGTACGAAATGGCGGCAGGACTCATCGCCGCGGGCGACTGCGACATTTCCGTCGCGACGACGGGGCTTGCGGGACCAAAATCGGACAGGACGGAGCTTCCCGTGGGGCTTTGCTATATCGCCGTCGGGCTTAAAGAAAAGGTATACGTATATCGTTACCGATTCGAGGGTACGAGAGAGGAAATCACCGAAACGGCCATCAACTACGCGTTGTTTTTGGCGTATCGGCAATTGAAAAATATATAGTTCGTAAAAAAAGACAGGAGTTAATTTCAGATAATGGCAAACGACAAAACAAACAACGAAAAACTCGGCAAAGACAAGACCAACGGCGAAAAGATGAAGGCGCTGGACGCCGTCTTGCTGCAAATCGAAAAGCAGTACGGAAAAGGCTCTATCATGCGCCTGGGCGACGCGGCGGGACAGACGGAGATAGAAGTGATCCCCACCGGCTGTTTAACTCTCGATTTGGCGCTCGGCATCGGCGGTATGCCCCGCGGCAGAATCATCGAAATCTACGGCCCCGAATCCTCGGGCAAGACGACGGTCGCGCTCCACGCCATCGCGCAGACGCAAAAACTCGGCGGCGTAGCGGCGTTCATCGACGCGGAACACGCGCTGGATCCCGTATACGCCAAAAAATTGGGCGTCAATCTGGACGATCTGTACGTGTCACAGCCGGACACGGGCGAACAGGCGCTCGACATCACGGACGCGCTTGTAAGAAGTTCCGCCGTGGATATGATCGTCATCGACTCGGTGGCGGCTCTTACGCCCAAAGCGGAAATCGAGGGGGATATGGGCGACAGTCACGTAGGGTTGCAGGCGAGGCTGATGTCCCAGGCTCTCCGCAAACTCACGGCTATCGTCAATAAATCCCACACCTGCGTCATCTTCATCAATCAGCTCCGCGAAAAGGTGGGCGTCATGTTCGGAAACCCCGAAACGACCCCCGGCGGCAAGGCGCTTAAATTCTACGCCAGCGTCCGTATCGACGTGAGAAGAATGGACGCGCTGAAAGACGGCGACGGCATCATGGGCAACCGCACCAAGGCGAAGATCGTCAAAAACAAACTCGCGCCTCCCTTCAAGCAGGCGGAATTCGACATCGTATTCGGCGAGGGAATCTCTCAGGAAGGCTGCGTCATCGATATGGGCGTACAGTACGACGTAGTCGAAAAGAGCGGCGCCTGGTTCAGCTATAACGGCAACAAAGTGGCGCAGGGCAGGGAAAAAATGCGCCAGTATCTCAAAGACAATCCCGAGGTGGAAAAGGAGATCGAAGGAAAAATCCGCGACGCCGCCAAGGGCAACAAAAACGGCGAGGAAACGCCCGCGGAAGAAGGCGCTTCGGAAACAAAGGAATAAATTTGAAGCGGAACGGCGCTGCCCATACCATGCGGCGGCGCCGACGTTTCTTTTTGTGAAAAAAAGAGAAAAAAGGAAGAAGATGAAATACGGTTTTGTAAAAGTAGCGGCCGCGAGTCCTCAGCTCAAAGTCGCGGACGTCAAATTCAATACGCTGAAAATCGAGGAGGAGATCGCGCGGCAGACGAAAGCGGGCACGGAAATACTCGTCTTTCCCGAACTCTCTCTGTGCGGGTATACCTGCGGCGATCTGTTTTTGCAGCCTCTTTTGATCGAAAGCTGTCGGGCGGCGTTAAAAGAGCTCACCGATTTTACCAAGGGGATTTCCATGCTCGTCTTCGTGGGACTTCCCGTCAAAAACGCGGGAAAGCTCTACAACTGCGCGGCGGCGGTCTGCGACGGCAAAGTGCTGGGAATCGTTCCGAAAACGCATATCCCCAATTATTCGGAATTTTATGAACTGCGCTATTTCACGCCCGCTCCGATAGAAAATTCCCGCGTCTGCCTTTGGGGCGAGGATTCAGCGGAAACGACGGGAGCGTATGCGGCGTTCGGGACCGCTCTGCTCTTTACGGACAAAAAAAGGCCCGAGGTAAAAGTCGCCTGCGAGATCTGCGAGGATCTTTGGGTAGGTAACCCGCCTTCCACCCGACACGCCGCCGCGGGCGCGACGATCGTCGTCAATTTGTCCGCTTCCGACGAAACGATAGGAAAAGCCGATTACAGGCGACTGCTCGTAAAATCCCAGTCGGGTAAAAATATCTGCGCTTACGTGTATGCGGATGCGGGCGTGGGAGAATCCACCACGGATATGGTGTTTTCCGGGCACAATCTGATTGCCGAAAACGGTTCGATAATCGCGGAGAGCAAACCCTTTGCGGGCGCTGCGGCGTCGGCGGAGATAGACGTTGCCTTCCTCGCGGCGGAGCGCCAAAAGATAAATACTTATCAATCGAGAGAAAACGACGGACTTTACGCGACGATCGAGGCAAACTTCTGCGGGGAGGGGGAATTGTCTTTGCGCAAAGTGTCCCGCACCCCGTTCGTTCCCGAAGAGAGCGCGCTGCTGGGCGAACGCGCGGAACTCATTTTATCCTTGCAGGCGCACGCGCTTGCAAAGCGTCTGATGCATACGAACGCAAAGACGGCGGTCATCGGCATTTCGGGCGGTCTGGATTCCTCGCTGGCCCTCCTCGTCACGGCGCGCGCGTTCGATCTCGCCGGCAAGGAGAGAAAGGATATTGTCGCCGTTACCATGCCCGGCTTCGGCACGACGGGGAAAACGTACCGAAATTCCTTGAAACTTATCGATTGCGTCGGCGCAAGCGGGCGCAGCATCGATATTTCCAAAAGCGTCTTACAGCATTTCGAAGACATCGGTCACGCCCGGGACGTTCTCGACGTGACTTATGAAAACGCGCAGGCGCGTATGCGGACCCTGATACTCATGGATCTCGCCAATAAAACGAACGGGCTCGTCATCGGAACGGGGGATTTGAGCGAACTTGCGCTCGGCTGGTGTACGTACAACGGGGACCATATGTCCATGTATGCAGTCAACTCGTCCGTGCCCAAAACGCTTGTAAAACACCTCGTGCGCTACGAAGGGAACAAGACGGGCGGAGAAACGCGAGCCGTTCTAGAAGAAATTTTGAATACGGAGATCTCCCCCGAGCTTCTTCCTCCCGATAAAGAGGGGAAAATCGTCCAGAAGACGGAGGACATCGTAGGTCCTTACGAATTGCACGATTTTTATTTATATCACGCGATTCGCTGCGGCGAAACGCCGAAAAAGGTATATTATCTCGCAAATTACGCGTTTGCGGGAAAATATGACAAAGTTGTTCTTTTGAAATGGCTGAAAAATTTTTACTGGCGGTTTTTCTCCCAGCAGTTCAAGCGTTCCTGTATCCCGGACGGCGTGAAGATCGGCTCTGTGACGCTCTCTCCCCGCGCGGATTGGAGGATGCCTTCGGACGCCTCCGCGGCGCTGTGGCTGGCGGAACTGGAATCGCTGGATTGAAAACGGAAAAAGCGCTCGGTTTTTGAAAAAGAGCGAAAGCTCCGAAACGGATACCCGTCAAATTGCTCGAAAAAGGAAAGAACGGGCGTTCGTTCGATAAAAAGAACAAAAAAATTTTGAATAAATCGAAGCTGCGGAGCCGTAATAAAACGGTTCCGCATTTTTGATGCGCCGAAAGGCATAAATTATTTCACAAAGGGCGTAACAATTTCACCCCAAACAATTGACTTTTATACAAATTTATTGTAAAATAAGAACAGATGGAAAAATAGAGGGGTACAGATGAAAAAAATGCGCTTACTTTATTTGTTCTGTCGGCAAATTTCATTCAATTTTAAACACAGGAGGCACAACAATGAACGGCGTAAGTTTGAGCGTCCTGTTTCTCTCCGTAAACACGGGTGTATTTATCGGCACCTTAGCGGCAGCGGTGGTGGTTTTCGCCGCGCTGGGGGCTTTTGTAGGTTATACGATCTATAAGAAGAATACGGAAAAGAAAGTCGGCGAAGCGGGCGAACGCGTCCGCAAAATCATCGGCGACGCAGAGGCGGAGGCTGGTCAGATCAGGGCGGAGGCGCAGGCGGAAAGCCGGCGTGCCTTGAAAGAGGCGCTTCTCGAAGCGAAGGAACAGGATTTAAAATTAAGAAACGAATTTGAACGCGAAACCAAAGAAAAGAAAGCCGAAATCCAGAAGATGGAGCAGCGCATTACTCAAAAAGAGGACGCGCTGGACAAGAAGTCGGAAGCTTTGGAACAGCAGAAGAGCAACCTCTTAAAGCAAGAGGAAGACATCAAGGTTTTGCAGGAAAAGATCAGCTCTCAGCACGAACTGATGGTACAGGAACTCGAAAAAGTCGCGCAGCTCACCCGCGAAGAGGCGAAGAGGCTGCTCACCGAGGAAATTCTCGATTCCACCCGTCACGACGTGGCGATTCAGGTTCGCAACATGGAGCAGCAGGCGAAGGACGAAGCGGACATCAACGCCAAAAAGATCATCTCTCTCGCCATTCAAAAGTGCGCCGCGGATCAGGCTTCGGAAATCACCGTTTCCGTCGTGCCGCTGCCTAACGACGACATGAAGGCGCGCATCATCGGCCGCGAGGGCAGAAACATCCGCGCTCTCGAAAACGCGACGGGCATCGAGCTCATCATCGACGATACGCCCGAAGTGGTCATCCTTTCGGGTTTCGATCCCGTCAGAAGAGAGATCGCGAAGCTGTCTTTGGAAAGATTGATCGCCGACGGCAGAATCCATCCCGCGAGAATCGAGGAAACTGTGGAAAAGGTCGCCAAAGAGATCGATTCCCAGATCAAGGAAGCGGGCGAGGCCGCCGTATTCGAACAGGGAATTTTCGGGCTTCATCCCGAACTTGTCAAACTCATCGGCCGCTTGAAATTCCGCACCAGCTACGGTCAGAACGTCTATAAGCACTCCATGGAAGTAGCTACGCTCGCCGGACAGATGGCTGCGGAACTGGGACTCGACGTCAATTTTGCCAAGCGCGCGGGACTTTTGCACGATATCGGCAAGGCGGTGGATCAGGAACAGGAAGGAACGCACATTCAGATCGGTGCGGATCTTGCGAAAAAATATAAGGAAAACGCCAATATCGTCAACGCCATCATGGCGCACCACGGCGACGTGGAGCCCAAGACGATCGAAGCGGTACTCATTCAGGCGGCGGACGCAATCTCGGGCGCTCGTCCCGGCGCAAGGCGGGAAACGGGGACAAACTATGTGAAGCGGCTCGAAAAGTTAGAGGAGATCGCTTCGAGCTTTACGGGAGTGGACAAGAGCTATGCCATTCAGGCGGGCAGAGAAATCCGCGTCATCGTCAAACCGGAGCAGGTGGACGATGCGCAGGCGCTCTTCCTCGCCAAAGATATTGCGAAAAAGATTGAAACGGAACTCGAATACCCGGGACAGATCAAGGTAAACGTGATCCGTGAATTCAGAAGTGTGGAATATGCCAAATAAGTACGGGTTCCAAAACGAGAACGAGTAAAAGTTTTCCCTTTCCGGGAATGCCGCAGAACGGTTTTTTCGGAAAGGGGATTTTGCGTTTAAAGAGGCTTAAAGCGCTTTATTTGCACAAAATAGAAAAGAGAGGAGAATATTGTCGTATGATCATCAGTCAAGGCGAGTATTTGCACTTACAGGGGAAAAGCGTGTCCTATATCCTTCGCATCCATAAGGAAGGGTATCTTCTGCATCATTATTACGGAAAAAAGATCCATGCCAATGAGTACGTCACCGTTCCCGCGCCGCACCGCTCCTTTTACGCCTACGCGCCCGACCGCGTCTTTCTCGAAGGCGAAAAGCAGGAGTATCCCACTTTCGGCTATGTCGATTTAAAGCTGCCCGCTATGGAAGCCTCCGTCGCGGGAAAGACGGCGGTGTTTTCGTTCAAATATAAAAAACATGAAATTTGCGACGGAAAACCGGCTTTGAAGGGCCTGCCTTCCTCGAAGGCGAACGGCGGCGCGTGCCAGACTCTCACCGTCACCCTTGCGGACGAAGCGTACGGCGTCGAAGCGGAGCTTTCCTATACGGTTTTCGACGACAGCGACGTCATCGCGCGCAGCGCGAGAATCGTCAATGCGGGAAAAAACGCGCTGACGCTTCATAAGGCGTTTTCCTGCTCTTTGGATATAGAGGGAAAGTCCGCGGCGAAGACGGAGATGATTTCTTTGCGCGGCGCGTGGGCAAAGGAACGGAATCTTCAAAGAAAGCCGCTCTTTCAAGGCATTTCCGAAATCGGCAGCACGACGGGGGAAAGCAGTCACTACCTCAATCCGTTCATCGCGCTCTGCGATAAGGATACGACGAATGAGAAAGGGGACTCGCTGGGCGTGATGCTCGTATACAGCGGCAATCATCGTTTTCAGGTAAACGTGGACGCCTATGACAATATCCGCGTGATGTGCGGCATTCACGACAGCGGTTTCGAATGGACGCTTCCGGCGGGAGAATCCTTCCAGACGCCCGAATGTCTGCTGTGCTTCTCTGCGCAGGGAATCGACGGCATGAGCCGCGGCTATCACGATTTTTTCAATGCCCATATTCTGCCTCGGCGCTTTATGCAGGCGCCGCGTCCCGTACTCGTCAACAGCTGGGAAAGCACATATTTCAATTTTGACGAAGCGAAGATTCTCGAAATCGCCGGACACGCGAAGGAAGCGGGCGTCGAATTGTTCGTCCTCGACGACGGCTGGTTCGGGAAACGCAACGACGACACGACTTCGCTCGGAGATTGGTATCCCAATTTGGAGAAACTTCCCGACGGCGTAAAGGGACTCGCGGAGAAGGTCAATCGGCTCGGGCTGAAATTCGGTATCTGGGTAGAGCCTGAAATGATCAGTCCCATCAGCGAGCTTGCGAAAAAGAAGCCGGGATTTGCCGTCGCCTGTCCCGGGCGCAAAACTTCGCTTTCCCGCAATCAACAGGTGCTGGATCTGACGAACCCCGAAGTGATCGCCTTTATCAAAAATTTTCTCGACGAACTGCTCTCTTCGGGAAATATATCCTATATTAAGTGGGATATGAATCGTCCGCTCAATGAAGTGACGGAGCCTGCGTTCGTGCATAAATATTATCTCGGACTTTACGACGTGCTTCGCTATATCACGGAAAAATATCCCGACGTACTCTTTGAAGGCTGTTCGGGGGGCGGCGGGCGTTTCGATGCGGGAATGCTCTGCTACCATCCGCAAATTTGGGCAAGCGACGATTCGGACGCCATCGAAAGGCTGCGCATACAGGAAGGAACGGCAATCTGCTATCCCCTGAGCACCATCGGCTCCCACGTCACCATGTGTCCCAATCATCAGGTGGGGCGAACGACCCCTTTTTCCACCCGTGCGGACGTCGCCACTTTCGGCACGTTCGGGTACGAACTCAACGTCGCTCTTTTGTCCCGGGAGGAAAAGGCGGAAGTAAAAGCGCAGATAGAACGTTACCACCGTTTGGAATCTCTGATTCGGGAAGGGGATTTCGCGGTGCTTTCGTCCGCCTTCGGCGAGGGCAACGTAACGGCTTGGCAGGTGACTTCCAAGGATAAGAAAAAAGCGGCGGTGCTACTGGTGCGCACTTTGGCGGAGGCAAACGCCCCGTGGACGATCGTCCGCCTGCGAGATTTAAAAGAGGATGCGCTCTATACCGATCTGCGAAACGGAAATAGATATTACGGGGACGAATTGATGTATAAAGGGTTCTTTCCGAATTTGCCCGATGCCGATTTCGCTTCGCTGCTCATTGAGTTCGAAATAAAATAAAGAAATATAAAAAAACCGCTTTCCCCGATAGGGGGAGGGCGGTTTTCGATAAGAATAAAAAGGGCTTTTTTAAAGAGAGAAAAAAGATTTTTTCTTTTGAGAAGTTGAAGGGGCGCGGAATTAAAAGAACGGGAAGAAAAGCCGAATTTTTTTTATAAAAAGAAGAAGTGGGAAGTCTGGAAAATGACGGAAAAATTTTTTATGGAAAATTTCAAAAAATACCCTTTTTCGACTTGACAACGCCGGGATTTTTAACTATAATAGCGTAGTAACTTAAAGCGTCGTGCGTATTGCCGATACACCTGAATTTGCTGCTATGGCTCAGTAGGTAGAGCACGTCCTTGGTAAGGACGAGGTCACCGGTTCAAATCCGGTTAGCAGCTCCAAAGAAAAACCACCAGATATGGTGGTTTTTTCGTCATATGGATACTAAATATAGTGTTTTACCAAAAACCAAGAAAAAACGGAAAAGTGCTGTTGCAGACGAATTGCAGACGATTTTTCCTAAAAAAAGCGGCGATTAGCAAGGTTGACCTCCTCCCTAATCGCCGTCGTTCTAATTCTGCCCAAAACGCCCTAAAACTGCCCTAATTGCAGACAATTGCAGACGTTGTTTTTTTCTTATAGGTAGGGCACTTCCCTTTTAGTCCATCTGTAAATTTTTTGTTTTTTCTTAATGCCCGACAGGAATTCTTCCAAATCGTCTATCCCGTTTTCCGCCATAAACGCCGCAACCTTTTGCGCAAGGTCGTCTGTTTTGCTTGTAGTGTCAACGGTTGCCGATTGTTTCTTGGTCGTCGTGGTAGCGAGTTCTTCGTTTGTATTCTTGGGCGGTTTATAATATTTCTTTCGTTCCTCGGTTTCTTCCACAGCTTCCGCGGCCGTTTCATATCGACTGTCGAACACGCCGACTGCTCCTTCCAGATACTTGTTGTCCTGAACCGTATTATATATCATGGTCGTTTCGATCTTGCGGTGTCCCATAAGAGATTGAACGACGCGTGGGTTGGTATTTTGTTCAAACAAGGTATTGGAAAAAGTGTGACGCAACTCATAGAAATGGATGCCTTTATCCGTGCCGAATACAAAATCGTTTACCCCCACAAGACTTAGTCGAGAAGGGCGAAGTGAAATATTTTGAAGGCAAATCGTCAGTAGATTCGTTTTATATCGTTTTTTTAGCAGAAGAACGTCCGATCGCCTTAGACAAGGGTAATCAAAACGG
>ERZ809074.930-NODE-930-length-41020-cov-15.659661_pt1 | contig 41020 bp, 38 predicted proteins | sample MGYA00520795_ERZ809074 | MGnify/ENA primary metagenome ERZ809074 (study PRJEB31570, sample SAMEA3212989) | Homo sapiens | biome: human-gut; feature: human gut; material: fecal | place: Sweden | collected 2011 ...
CAGCAGCAACTCATTTAGTATATCAGATGTTGTTCTGTTTGTCAACAACTTTTTTTATTTATTTTTGAACTTTTTTAGAAGTCCGTGCCCCGTTCTCACGGGGCGTGTATTATAATAACAAATAGTCAGCAAAATGTCAACAACTTTTTTAAACTTTTTTCGACTTTTCCAGTGTTTCTTAATTCTATGCTTTTGCATCCAGTGTAAACCAGAATTCTACGCCATCTTCTACATTCTCCACTCCATACTCTCTGTGATGAGAATCCATGATCGCCTTAACAATGGACAGTCCGATTCCACTACCTCCATATGCCCTGGTTCTGGCTTTATCTACCTTATAGAATTTAGTCCACAGATTCGGAAGTGATTCTTCCGGGATATGTTCCCCATTATTTCCTACTGTCACTTTTACGGTATCACTAAGTTCTTCTATCCGTATCCAGATCCGCCGGTCTCCATTCAGGTGATTTAAGGCATTGCTTACATAGTTCGTGATCACCTCTTCTATTTTAAACTCATCTGCCCATACATAAACCGGATGCTCTGCCTTAAATTCAATCTTGGCTTCTTTTTGCTTGATCAAAATATCAGAATTGGATAAAACGCCCTCAATCAGTTCCACAAGATCAAAACGTTCCATAGATACCTGATCATTACCAAACTCTAACGCCGTCAGCGTCAGAAGCTGACGTACCATCTTATTCATTTTATTGGCTTCATCTAAAATAACACCGCAATAATAATCCCTGCTATCCGGATCCTCTGCAATACCTTCCGTAAGGCCCTCCGCATATCCCTGGATCAGAGCGATCGGTGTCTTTAATTCATGAGATACATTGGCAATAAATTCTTTCCTCATCTCATCGATCTGGACCTTCTGCTCAATGTCTTTCTGCAGCTGGTTATTGGCCGACTTCAGTTCTCCGATCGCTTCTTTCAGACGATCAGACAATACATTCACACTACTACCCAGTACTCCAATCTCATCCTGGGAATGTCCCTCATATTTTGCCTCAAAATCCAGTTTGGACATCCGTTTGGCAATCTCTGATAGCTTCAGGATTGGAGAAGTGACCGTTTTCGAAACAAAGTAAATAATGACACTGCCCAAAATCAAGGCTGCAATTCCTACATATGCCAGAAACCGGTTTGATAACTCTACGCTCTCCCGTATACTGGCTAATGGCGTTGTCATAATAAAGATCGTATTGTTATCGGAATAGTAACCCCAGCATTCCAGATAAAAAGACCTGGAATGTGGTTCAAATGTCTTCTGGATCGTAAAATTGTTGTCCTGTTTGATGATCTGCGCCCGCCGGTCATCATTTCCAATAATATATTTCTTGGCCTTATTAATCATAAAACCAGCATCTCTGGCTGATGACACAATAACCTTATCATTGATGCCATCCACGATCACTGTCATGATACTATATTTATCATTTAACGTCTTCAACAGCCGGACTGCATCTGTCTGCTCTCCACTGTCCAGTTTATCACTTCCGGCAAATTCATCCGCGATGGCTTTCCCTTCATCCAGACAATCCATTACCATAATATTCATCTGTTCATAAGCCAGCTCCAGCGTCTGAACTTTGTCCTGGACATAAAAGCTTTCCAGCATCCAGTTATTAACACACCAGATACCGATCAGAATTGCTGCCGTAAGCCCTGTAAAAATCAGCGTAAAACGAATTCTCAGTGAACGTTTCATGCTCCCACCTCGAATTTATATCCCATGCCCCAGATGGTCTTAATGTAATCTCCCTTCTCACCCAGTTTACTTCTCAGTTTTTTCACATGGGTATCAATGGTCCTGGCATCGCCAAAATAGTCATAATTCCAGACATTGTTCAAAATCTTCTCTCTGGACAGAGCAATTCCCTGATTTTCAACAAAATAAGTAAGAAGTTCAAACTCTTTATAGCTGAGTTCAATCGGTTTGCCGTCAATCGTCACCTGATGAGCGGCCTTATTGATCTCAATGCCGCCCACATTCATGACTTCTCCAACCACATGATTACTTCTGCGAAGGATCGCTTCTACTCTGGCCACCAGGATCTTCGGACTGAATGGTTTGGAAATATACTCATCCACACCAAGATCAAATCCCTGAAGCTCGTCCCGTTCCTCTCCTCTGGCCGTCAGCATGATGATCGGCACTTTTGAATGAAGGCGAATGGTTTTCAACACTTCCCATCCATCCATCTTCGGCATCATCACATCCAGTAAGATCAGCGCAATGTCTTTCTGCTGGAAAAAGATCTCCACTGCCTCTTCTCCATCTCCTGCCTCAATTACCTGATATCCTTTTATTGTAAGAAAGTCTTTCACCAGTTTTCTCATTCTGGCTTCATCATCTACTACCAATATTTTTGTCTGTTCCATCACAAAGCCCTCCTGTTTCTCCAATTATACTCCATTCCCTGTGTCCATACTATGGGGAAATTGTGAAAAAAGAATGAAAAAGAATCCTGCTTGCAGGATTCTCCGCCTGCGGCGGGTCGCTTTAGCGACACTCTTCCACTCCGCCGCAGTGCGATCCCGCGGAGCGTTTTTGTGTCATAGGACGAAGTTCCTATGACATAAAAGACACGTTCCCACAAGAAATATCTTCTTATAAGAACGTGTCCTTTCGATCTCCATGATTTTACAGATTACTTACCCTCGTAAGTGATCACAGCATCTACATCATAGCCTTTTAAGCGCTCACGGCCCTTCAGACCAGCCAGTTCCATCACAAAGCAGATTTTCACAACCTGTCCGCCCAGTCTCTCGACCAGCTTGATCATAGCTTCTGTGGTACCGCCAGTAGCGATCAGATCATCCACAATCACCACTTTCTGTCCCGGCTGAATAGCATCTTTATGCATCTCGATCACTGCGCTGCCGTACTCCAGATCATACTCTTCTGATATGGTTTCGCATGGAAGTTTGCCTTTCTTACGGATCGGAATAAATCCTTTATGCATGGCATAAGCAACTGGAACTCCGAAAATAAATCCTCTGGACTCCGGACCAACTACCAGATCAAAATCAACATCCCTTAACATGTCTAAAATCTGGTCAATCGCCAGATGCAGTCCATCTGCATCCTTTAAAATCGTAGTTACATCTCTAAAAATAATGCCAGGCTCCGGGAAATCCGGAATGCTTCTTACATAATCTTCTACCTTTTTCATCGGCTAATCTCCCTCATATCTTTTACAGTTTCACGGACGATCAGTTTATTGTCTAAATAAATCCGTCTATGATCTATAATACCATCTTCCAACTGCCTAAGCAAGACCCGGGTTCCCTCTTTGGCCAGTTCCCCCATATTTCGTTCCACAGTCGTCAGCTTCATATTTCCATACGCAGACATATTCCAGTTATCAAATCCAACCAGGGACACATCTTCCGGCACCTGAAGTCCCAGCTCACCTGCTGCCGCTTTGGCTGCAAATGCCATCTCATCGTTAAAACACAGGATCGCCGTCGGAATCTTCTCCTGGTTCAGGATCCTTTTGGCCGCCTCATAACCGCTGGAATAACGGTAATTTGCAGTCTCGACCTGCACCTGATCCGGATTCAGCCCACGTTTCAACATGGCATTTCTCCAGCCCACATGACGCAGTCTGGTAGAATCCAGTCCCGGGGTTCCCTCGATCACGGCAATCTCCCGGTGACCCATTTCCAGAAGGTAATCCATGGCTTTTTCCATGGCCTTGGTCTCATCTGTCACCACATTGGGCACATCATAAAGAATCACACGGCAGATTGCTACCATGGGGATCTCCTTTTGCAGCACTTCATTGATAAACTCGCTGTCCTCCGACCGCTGGGACAGCAGAATGATTCCGTCATAGAAGCTGGGGTTCAAGGTCCCTTTTTCATGCATATCAATACCTTTTACTACCACATTATACTTACTTCCGACCACGCTGTACACGCCAGTCAGCACGTCATGAAGAACAAACGGGGACGTCATTTTGCTGATGGTGGAAAAATACAGACCAATGGTATAGGAACGGGACAATTTTAAATGAATAGCCGCCTGATTGGGAATATAGCCCATCTCCCTGGCAATCTCTAAAATCTTCTGTTTATTCTCCGATCTGCCTGCACTGACATCGTTTAATGCTCTGGAAACTGTCGAATAGGAAACGCCTGCACGCTTCGCAATATCCTTAATTGTTACTGCCATATCTCACACCTCTCTGCTGTCATTGTACACCAGTCTCCATATTTATGCATTATTTTTCCACAAAATTGTCAATGTTCTCCACTGTCACGGCCGGACCATGCTGTCCCTCGATCTTTACATCTTCTAATATAAGAGTCTCGATATTATTCGCATAAATTCCAGCGTAATTCATTTCCCCAAGTCCATCCATCATAGCAGGAAGTCCCATCTGGGCATCTTCTGCATAGGTAACATGGATCCGTTCCATCTGTACCTGACCGATTTTCTGCTCCGGAAGTCCATAAAGGTAAGCCGCCGCTACATGGCAGTTGGACGCCTCAATATCCCGGAATGCCAGATTGCGGATTTCCGGAGTTCTCTCATCCACAGGAAGTGCCTCCTTGGTCTGGACATAGTCTGTGTGGCCATCTGGATCACAATAATAGAAGCAGTTAACCACAAACGGAGTCATCACATGGTCCATGCGGATATTTTCAAAAATAATCTCATCCAGAACAGCGTCTTTGCCGCGGCCTCTGCGGGTCTTGATACGAAGTCCCCGATCTGTATGAAGAAATAAACAATCTTTCACCGTCAGATTACGGACACCGCCTGCCATTTCACTTCCAATGGTAAGGGAGCCATGGCCATCTCTCATGCAGCACTGACGAATGGTCAGATCCTGACATGGACGTTTGTATTTTCTTCCCATATAGATTTTTCCGGATTTCACAGCGATACAGTCATCACCTACGGAAAAATACACACCGGTGATCTCCACATCATGACAGGACTCCGGGTCCAAGCCATCCGTATTCGGAGATACTTTTGGGTTGATCACAGACATATCCAAGAAACGCAAGTGATCGGAAAAATATGGATGGATGTTCCAGCTTGGACTATTCTGCACCCGGATGCCCTGAACGGTCACATCGGAACAATGATTTAAGAAAATCATCCGCGGTCGGAAAGCGATATTTTTCACCTTATGATCTTTCCACCAGTTTTCAAAAGAAGCGTTGCCATCAATCATGCCCTGACCGTAAATCGTTACCCGGCTTACGTTAATTCCCATGATAATACCAGAAAAGCAGTCTAACGGATTACCTTCCCAGGTTCCTAAGTTATACTCTTCTTTTTCATCATAGCTGTCGATCAGGCCCTTTAACACCGGGAATTTCGTCCGGTCAGTCTCCGCAGAAAGAACAGCGCCTTCTGCCAGTTCCAGTCGCAGATCGTCTCTTAAAAATAAGCTGGTGATCTTATAGGTTCCCGCCGGGATCAGCACACGGCTCTCTTTTGGACAGCAAAGGATTGCAGCCTGGATAAAATGGGTATCATCCTGGATTCCGTCACCCTTCGCACCAAAATCCCGTACATTTAAAGTCACAAACTCATGGTCCGTCTTCACAGAGGCCATGCTCTCTTCTTCCTGGTCTTTCACCAGGATCTCATACCGGGTATCCGGCTTCAGATCATAGATGCTATTGATGACACGGTTGGTCTTTTTATAGAATTTTCCATTTACATAAATCTCACGTTCTTTTTGAGACTCAAAAATACTGCCGTCCTGGATCTCGAATGTAATGCAGCGTGCTGTCTGAAAAATCACTTTGATGCTCATGTTGTTTTCTCCCCCTGATGTTTTGTTATGTTTTGTTGATATTCTATAGATGTTCTGTTGCTGTTCTGTTGCTGTTCTGTTGCTGTTCTATTGCCGTTCCGTTTAAACGCAAAAGAGGATTCTCCATGACAGAGAATCCTCCTGTAATCCGTATTAGCCCTTGACACCGCCTGCTGCAATACCATCAATGAAGGAATCCTGTGCGCAGAAGAATACGATCAGGGATGGAATGATGGAGATCAGTGACATGGCAAGAATTCGGTTCCACTGGAAGCCTACGTCTCCATCCATGGACATACGCAGGTAAATGGAGTTGGTGTATTTTTCCATGTCGGAAATATAGATCAATGGTCCCATAAAGTCATTGGAGGTCCACATGAACTGGAACAGCGCACAGGACACCAGGGATGGCTTTAACATTGGAACGATCACATACCATAAGGTCTTGATGGCGTTACATCCATCGATCTTGGCTGCCTCTTCCAGTTCCTTCGGAACACCTCTCAGGAACTGGATCAGCATAAATACGAAATAAGTATCCGCTGCAAATAAGGACGGAATCACCAATGGTAAATAGGAGTTTGTCCAGCCCCATTTGTTGAACATGATATACTGTGGCGCATTTAATACAACCTGTGGAAGGAATAAGGTCGCCATCATCATGGAAAACATGAAGCCTTTGCCCTTGAAGTTGAATCTTGCAAAACCGTATGCGGTGATCGTTGCAGATACAATGGTGAAAACCACCTTCGGGATGACGATCTTGTAAGTGTTTAACATGGATAAGATCAGGTTGATCTTTCCACCATAGTTCTTAAATGCATTCTCATAGCCATCAAATACCGGATTCTTTGGCCAGAACCAGGCACTGGTAAAGATCTCGGAGTTGGTCTTGAAGGTAGCGCCGACCATCCAGATCAACGGATATACCATGATAAATCCAACAGCAATCAAAAGGGTGTAACGGATCACGGTACTGATTTTTCTTTTCTGCTCTCTTGTCATGATATTCTACCTCCCATCCTCATCAGAATAATAAACCCATTTTTTCTGGCTGACAAACGCAATACCGGTCAACGCACATACGATGATGAACAGTACCCATGCCTGTGCACTTGCCATACCCATCTTGTGACGTAAGAATGCGTTGTTGTAGATCAATACAGAAATCAGGGTTGTCGCGCCGTTTGGTCCACCCTTGGTTACTAAGAACGGTCCGTTGAACTCCTGGAACGCCTGGCATAACTGGGTGATCAGGTTATAGAAAATAACCGGTGTAATTAACGGTACGGTAATCTTAAAGAACTGGGTCCATTTGCCGGCGCCGTCGATGGAAGCTGCCTCATACAGATCCTGGGACACGCCCTTTAATGCTGCCAGGAATATGACCATGGCAGAACCAAACTGCCATACTCGCAGAAGCACGATTACTGCTAACGCACCATTATCACTTGCCATCCAGTTGATCTTCGGAAGACCAAATGCTGTGATCACGGTATTGATCAGACCATCGGTATTAAATACCGCTCTCCACAGGATCGCGATCGCGATGGAACCACCTAAAATGGATGGAATATAGTAAGCGGTACGGAAGAAGTTTACTCCCTTTAATTTAAAATTCAGAATATATGCGATAAATAAAGCGAATGCCAGTTTTAACGGTACATCGAAAATTGCATATTTAAAGGTTACTTTAAACGCTCTTAAGATATCTTCATCGGTAAAGATCTTGTTGTAGTTCATCATACCGTATTTGCTGATTCCGCTGAACATATCATAGTTGGTGAAGCTGTAATACAGGGAAGATGCAAATGGATACACCTTAAATAACAGAAAACCGATCAGCCACGGTAATACAAACACAAAACCGATGTTTTCTGTCAGAACCTTATGTAAGCTTTTCTGCTGCTTCATAACTGCTGCCTCCTATTTCTCCTAATTTCCTATCTTTCATTTATTGTAACTATTCAGTACCTTCATAGTTACGAGCAAAAATCCATTCCAGATCAGCTTCGCTGATGGGATTTTTGCTTTCTAGCCTATGTGTTCTTACGGTCAGCGCAGCATGTGCGCAGACCTACTGAATAGTTACCATTTATTTCAGTTCAGTCAGATACTCCTCGTATTTCTCCCGGTTGATGGCGCGAAGTCCGCACCCTTTCTCCAAAATTGCGAAAAGCTTTTTCTGCTGAGCCTCGGTCAGAAATGCAAAACTGCCTTCCTGTTTCCTTTGTTCAATTATGTCCGCAGCCTCCTTGCGGAAAATCAGCTGCAGTGCCCGGTAATGTTCAAAGATTTCCTCGGACATCTCGTCTATGGTGTCAATTAACAGGGCCATCTGGTCCAAATCAAGAATATTCAAATTTTGAAAATATGTTACAATATCGGCATAGTTTGCCTTATCCTTTACTGCCTCTCTAATATCCATACCAATCCCTATATCACAATTCCTACTATTTCTTTATTGAAGCCGCCGGAGCTGTGATCCCGGCGGCTTCACCTGTTGCTTTATGCCTGTCTGATTCTGTCAATCCTTGTAAAATTAGTTGCCCAGAGTCTCATTTACACCGTCTAACAGTGCTTTTGCAGCTGCTGCAGCGTCATAATCATCAGAGCTTAATTTACCAAATACTTTGTAGTAAACGCCATCTGGGTTAGCCTTTAAATCATTGTGCTCGAACTTGGAATCCAGTGGGAACTTGGAGTGATCCATAACTTTTGCATTTGCTTCTTTTACTAATGCGTTGCCAAGATTCTTCTCCTCTAATACTGTCTTTGCTGCTGCGGAGCATGGGATACCACGCTCAGTAGCGCAGATCTCGATACCTTCCGGATCATTTAACAGGTAGTTGATCAGCATTGCTGCTTCCTTTGGATGAGCAGAGTTAGCGGAAACTGCAAGACCCATGGAGATCTTGGTAAATCCACCGTTGTAATCACCAAATTTGATGAAATCGCCAATTACAAATTCCTGGTTTGGTTTGTTGGTACTCTCAACAACTGCCTTCTGGAACTTGGATGCAGAAGAATCCCACTCGAAGATACCTGCGTACTTACCATCGATCCATTTTGCGTTCTTATCCAGAGAATCAGCCATATCGCCGTTGATGGTTGCCAGTGTTGGGATCACATGGCCATCTTCCAGTTTGTTGATGAAATCCATGCCAGTTGCGATCTCTTCCTCTGTATACTGTACTTCGCCATTCTCTACCCATGGTTTTCCATATACAGACTCCAGATAATATACTAAGAAGATCATACGATCATACTCGCTAAGCGCTAATGGATAGTAATCCTCGTTGTAAGCCTTGAATGCCTCACCTGCTGCAAATAAGGAAGCCTCATCTGTTGGCAGAGCAACGCCAACCTCGTCAAATGTGGTCTTATTCCAGTAGAACAGACGTCCGGTTAATGCTACCGGCACTGCCATTAATTTGCCATCTGCTTTGCAAAGCTCCAGAGCATCAGATGGGAACTGTGTCAGATCCAGAACATCGGAGTAATCCTCCAGATTTGCAAAGTTTGTACCGTTACCGCTGTAAGACTCGATCCAGTTCCAGTTGATCTGCATTACATCTGCTGCATTGCCGCCCATGATGTTTAATGCCTGTTTCTCTTCCCAGCCGGACCATGCGCCGTACTCGGTAGTTACGGTAATATATGGATATTTCTCCATGAAAGCTGCTACTGCTTTCTCAGTTGCCTCATGTCTGGAGTCACCGCCCCACCAGGAGAACTTTAATTCCACTGGTTCCTGGCTGTCTGCTGCATCACCTGCTGCAGAAGACTCTGCTGCCGCTGTCGTATCAGCCGCTGCTGCTGCGGTTGTCTCTTTTGCAGTGTTGCTGCCGCCGCATGCTGCTAAAGACAGTGTCAGGGCGGAAGCCAGTGTCAGGGACATTGCTTTTTTAATGCTTCTTCTCATAATAATTACTCTCCCTTTCCTATTTTGTGTGCGATCCTGATTGCAAATTTTGATATTGCAAAGGTTTGCACGATTTTACAAAAAATTATGCACATTCGACATCTCCGCCGCTTTGCGATTGTACTGTGTCAAAAACATGCACCATTTCTTGTTGATATCTGTATTATAGCATTGTTTATATTGCTTGTCCATTATATATTTTGTCTATTTTTTCACCATCTTTTTGGTGCTAATGACTAATTTCTTTTCTGTGTCGTCTATGTTAATATATACTATATGCAAACGTTTGAAATGCAAAGTTTTCAGCAATTATAGAAAGAGGTATGAGTATGGAAATCCTGGACCGCTATATTGATCAGCTTTTAGAAAAGAGCAGCCCACAGGCACCGATCTGGAATATCGAAAAAATCCGGCAGGGGGCAAAACCTTCCTGGAACTATATTGATGGCTGCATGATCAATGCCATTCTGGAACTTTATCACATTAAGAAGAACCCGGCTTATCTGGAATTTGCCGATGCATTCATTGATTATTTTGTATGTGAAGACGGTTCCATTCTTTCCTATGACCCGAAGGAATACAATCTGGACAATGTCAATGCCGGCAAGACCTTATTTGACTTATATAAACTGACCGGTAAAGCGAAATATCGCAAGGCCATGGATACGGTATACAGCCAGCTTCAGGGGCAGCCACGCACATCTACCGGCAATTTCTGGCACAAGCTGATCTATCCGAACCAGATATGGCTGGATGGCCTTTATATGGCACAGCCGTTCTATATGCAGTATGAATTGACCTTCAACGATGGAAAAAACTGTGAGGACAGCTACCAGCAGTTTCTTACCGTTTACGATAAGATGCGGGATTTGAGAAATGGACTTTATTATCACGCTTATGACGATTCCCGCGAAAGCTTCTGGTGCGACAAAGTAACAGGTCTTTCCGACAACTTCTGGCTCCGCGCCCTTGGCTGGTATGCCATGGCACTGATCGACACCATGGAGGTGATGCCAGAATCCATGAAGGAAGAGAAAGAAACTCTGGGCCGGATCTATCATGAGTTGATCGATTCTATGCTTCCATACCAGGATGAGGAAACCGGCATGTGGTATCAGGTAGTCAACCGCGGTGGTATCTGTCCAAATTACCTGGAGACCTCCGGTTCCGCCATCTTTGCTTACGCTATCATGAAGAGCGTGCGGCTGGGATTTTTGGATGATTCTTATTTTGTTTATGGCAAGAAAGCCTTTGACGGGATTTGCAAAAAATATCTGTCTGAGGAAAACAGTGAACTGCAGTTAGGCGGCATCTGCCTGGTGGCAGGTCTTGGAAATAAGGAGATGCGGGAAGGCACTTTTGATTACTATATGAGGGAGCCAGTGGTAAAGAACGAGGCCAAGGGCGTAGCGCCGCTCATTCTGGCGTATGTGGAAGTGCTGATGGCGGAAGCATAACCTAGAGAGCGATTCTAAAGAAAAAGGGCCATGATTTTGGCCCTTTCTTCCGCTATTTTCTAATTTTACTGCTGATCTGTCGATTTAATCCATTGCCTGATTATGTATTTCCAATTCTGCTGATCTTGTAAGACTCTTAAAACAATAACCTCTTTCTTCAAATCATCGACAATAAAAAATAGAAGATATGTCTGATACGGTTTGTAATAAATGACATATCCTCTATACTGAAAGCCAGTCACCTCATAGCCTGTTGGTAATGTATCCAGGCTTTGTACTGCCTTTTTTATCTTTTGAGTAAAATTCTCTGCCAAGGTACGGTATCGGAATTTAGAAAGAATGTATCGTTTTCTTTCCTTAATATCTTCTTTTCCGCTCTGAGCAATCATAACTCTGTAATGCTCCATAATCCTCCGTCAAACAGCATCAATTTCTACCCATGCTTCCTCAAGTGTCTGAACTCTCCCCTGTTCAACATCATCAAGGGCATCATCCAATGTTTTCAGTAACAGTTTCATCTTCGTATTTTCATCATAAGTAAAAGTGTTTGATTTGTTTGTTTCTGCTAATACAGCCATACTCTTATCACCTCACTTTTGTTTCTATGCTTATTTTAGTGAATGATTGCTTATATGTCAAGGAGGGGCATGTCCACAACTGGACACGCCCCTCCTTTATCATATCTCTTACTTCAGTTTTAATTATCTGGACAGAACTACATCGTATGCAGCGCCCATGCCCTTCTCTTCGATCAGGTCATAGTACTCCTGAACAACTGGAAGCATATCGCTTAAATCCTGGCCCCAGTACTCGGACTTCTTTAAGATGTCTGCTACGGAAGCAGTCTTCATGAACTTCATGATCTCCTCGTCATCGTTTGCCTCATCGGTACGATAGAATGCGATCAGAGCTGCCAGAGAGAATGTCAGGCCCTGTGGATAGGAACCTTTCTCCTCTTTGTACTCTAAGATAGTCGGCAGAACTCTTGCTTTGAATTTGGAAACAGAGTTCAGTGCGATGGACAGCAGCAGATGTTTGATGAATGGGTTGGAGAATCTCTCCAGAACTGCTGCACCGAACTTACGGTTGTCCTCGGTATCACCGATGGTAGGAATGATCTCCTCGAAGATGCATTTCTTTAACAGAGCGGATACTTTCTCATCCTTTAAGCACTGTCCTACCGTCTCTAAACCGTACAGACGAGCGCCTAATACCATGGAAGTATGAGCACCGTTTAAGATTCTTACTTTTCTCTTCTTGTATGGATCTACGTTGTCAGTCCAGATTACATTGAAGCCAGCCTTCTGCAGTGGAAGCTCGTCCTCGTGATGTCCCTGGATTACCCACAGATGGAAGATCTCAGCGGTATCCATCATATTATCCTGCTCGCCGATTCTCTCGCACAGAGCTGCATGCTCGTCTCTTGGGAAACCGGTTACGATACGGTCTACTAAGGTAGAGCAGAAATCGTTCTCCTTCTTTAACCATGCTTTGAACTCATCGCCTAAGTTCCACAGATCTGCATACTGCTCGCAGCATTTCTCCAGCTCCTCGCCGTTGTGGTCGATCAGCTCGCAGGACAGGATGATGAAGCCCTTTAAGCCTAACTGGAATCTCTTGTATAATAACTGGGTCAGTTTGCCTGGGAAGCTCTTCGCTGGAGCATCCTCGAACTTGTTGTCTGCTACGAACTGGATACCTGCCTCTGTTGTGTTGGAAACGATGAAGCGGAAATCCGGGTTCTCAGCCAGTGCCATATATGCTGCGTTATCTGTATATGGATTAACACATCTGGAGATCACGTCGATGTGCGTATGCTCGTTAACGACCTGACCATTATCAATACCTCTTAAGAACAGGTTGTACTCGCAGTTCTGCTTCTCCAGCATCTCGCACATACCTTTCTCGATAGGCTGTACGATCACAACAGAACCATCAAATAAGTTCTGGTCTTTTAATTTCTGGAAGAAATAATCTACGAAACCTCTTAAAAATCCACCCTCGCCAAACTGAATAACTGTTTCTTTACGATTGCTCATTGTCTGCCGACCTCCATAAAATTGTAAGTGCTTACATTTGTTTCTGAAACTACTATACAACATTTCATTTCACAATGCAAGCACTTTTTTGTAAGCGCTTACATTTTTATATTGTTACCGTTCATGCATTGCACGAACGGTAACATCATATAAACTTTTTCTCCATCCATTTCCCGCTGCGCATTCTCAGATAAAATATCATTCCCCGAAAAGCCCAGTCCAGTCCCATTGCCATCCAGACACCCAGAACACCTACTGTCAGGAATTCACGGAACAGATAACTGCATCCCACGCGGAAGGTCCACATGGAAAAAATGGAAATTCCCAACACAAAATTCACATCGCTGGATGCCTTTAATACACACGGGATATTAAAGGCAAATACCCAGGTCACACCGCAGATGAGCGAATGGAAGCAGATCAGTTGTCTGGCCACTGCAGCCGTTTCTTCCGTCAGGCGATAAAATCCTGTGATCTGCCCTGACCACACATATGCCGCAACTGCCAGCCCCGCTTCTAAAAGAAAGGAAACAAATAATATGTGTGACGCATAAAACTGTGCTTCTTTCTTCCGTTCAGCTCCAATGCACTGCCCTACGACCGTTGTCATGCCTAGTCCAACTGCATAAGCCGGCATCTGGATAAAATCTGCCACCGTTAATGCCACTGCATTTGCTGCAATCGCAGTTGTCCCATAAGATGTAACAACACCCTGCACCAAAAGCTTACCAACATGAAAAATCCCATCCTCTAATGCCATCGGAACCGCCAAACGCATGATATTCCTGACAATGAAGCTTTCTCTCGGAAGACCGGCAAATTTTCTTAGTCCGACGCTTCTCTCGCCCATTCCGAGACATATCAGTAAAAATCCACCGCCAATTCCTTTCGCAAGTAATGACGCAAGTCCGGCTCCAAATACGCCCCAGCCCATCCCATAGATCAACGCTGCATTCAGTACAATATTGGTCAGACAGGTCACTACAGATCCTGCAAGAGAAATTCTGGATTCTCCCATGCCTCGGAACAAAGCGCTGCAGGAATCAAACAGCATAATACAGGGATATGCAAGTGCCGATAAATAGAAATATGTCACTGCCTCCTTGAGTACCTGTGGCTCTGCATTTCCAAAAATACTTTTCAGAAGGAACTGATTCCCAGCACAGCAGCATAATCCTAAGATCACTGCTAATGTAACTGAAAGGATCAAAAGCTGCTTAGCAACGGAATTCGCATTTTTATCATCGCCTTTTCCCAGATACTGAATGCACAAAATGCTGCCACCAGCTGCCAGAGCCGAAAATACGCTGTGGAACAGCATATTAATAGAATTAACCAGGGAAATTCCGGATATCGCCACTTCTCCCACCGGTGCTACCATCAGCATATCCGCAATCCCGATTGTTCCTAAAAATACCTGTTCCACGATCAGCGGGACAATCAAAGATACTAATTGTTTCCTGCTAAACATCATATAGTTTTATTCTCCAAGGATCCTCTTCAAATACTCCAGACTCTTTCGGGCACAGGTCCGTGTGTCCGGTTCACAGTTCGTTTCCAACGCTAATGCGCCATCATATCCAATCTCCTTTAATGCCTGGATCGTTTCCTGAAAATCATAATGAGCATGTCCCGGATACCAGCGGTCATTATCTGCCACATGGACATGACCGATATACCCTTTTCCTGCCCGGATCGCATCTCCGATATGAGCCTCCTCAATATTCATGTGGACGGTATCAATATGAAGCAGCAGCTTTTGAAATTTTTCTTTTTTTAAATACTCCACGCCTTCCGCAATCGTTGTCAGATAGTCGCTTTCAAACCGGTTCATGATCTCGAATCCAAGCCGTACCTGATAATGTTCAGCCAGATCATCCAGCTTGTGTAAGCTGTCAGTCAGATTCTTCTTAAACTCTTCTCCATCATCATGGCAGTCGGAAAACCGTCCCGCCACCAGTCCTAAAACCACCAGTGCCTGATCCGGAGCTGCTGTCACCATATGCTGTTCCAGATGCCGGATGGCTGCCTTTCGTACTGCCGGGTCTGCAGCACCGAGACTGTAATGCAGCCGTCCATAGACAGAACCGGTTCCGATCGATGTCAGACGAATGTTATATTTTTTCAATAAGCTCCACAATTCCTGTCGATCGATCTCCGCCGAATCAAAAATATGCATTTCCACACCTTGATAACCGTCCTCTGCCATCTGTGGAATAATCTCCGCATATGGGCCATGATAGACCAGAAAGTTATCATCCTGTGACAAAGTTCCTGTTGTTGAAATGATCATACTACCGAACAGCTCCTTTCTCCTCTCCGTCTACGATCAAATGATCAATGTTATGGAAATCAAAGGCTTCTCCCTCATTGCCCTCTACCGTTACATGATTCATGACCAGTGTATTCGCATTATTGATATATAAACCTAACTTGCATGTTTCTCCCAAGTCATCCATCATAGCTGGTTCCATTGGAACTGGATCAGAAGCATAATCGACATGGATATTCTCCATTTCTACATAATCGATCTTCTGCTCTGGAAGTCCATAAAGAAATGCACCTGCTGCATGACAATGACTGCACTCAATGTTTTTAAATACCAGATGGTTCACTGCCGGTGTCCTCTCATCAACCGGAAGCGGAGATTTACACTTTACATACTCTGAATGACAATCTGGATCGCAGCAATTATAAAAACAATTCACTACAAAAGGAGTCCTTACATCTTCCATCTGAATGTCTTCAAAACAGATTCCTTCTATCGTTGCGTCCTTGCCTCTTCCGCGACGGGTTTTGATCCGCAAGCCGCGGTCTGTATTCTTAAAGATACATTTACTGGCATGAAGATTTCTCACACCGCCAGCCATCTCACTTCCTATTGAAACAGCTCCATGGCCATTTTCCATATAACACTGACGGATTTCTAAGTTCTGTGATGGTTCTTTGTACTTATGACCCATATAATACTTGCCGGACTTCACGGCAATACAGTCATCTCCTAGTGAAAAATGGACACCGATCACTTCCAGGCCATTGACCGATTCCGGATCCATCCCATCTGTATTCGGAGAATCCCATGGATTTAAAATGGTCAGATCCAAAAAACGGATCTTTCTGGAAAAATACGGATGCAGATTCCAGGACGGGCTGTTCTGGACAGTAAGACCATGAACCGTCACATTCTCACAATTATTTAAAAAGATCATTCTCGGGCGGAATGCTATGATCTTTGCTCTGTCATCCTCCCACCAGTTATCATTGGCGGCATTGCCATCCAGCACACCTCCACCGGTGATCACCACATTGGAAACACCGATTCCGGTGATCATACTCGCAAAGCAATCCAATGGATTTCCTTCCCATGATCCGAGATTATATTCTTTTTCTTCGTCATAGCTCTGGATCATACCAGGAAGTACCGGAATCATTTTTCGGTCAATCGTTCCAGAAAGCACAGCCTCATCATCCAGATCAATGCAGATATTGCTCTTCAAAAACAGGCTGGAAACCTTGTAAATACCCTTTGGAATCCAGACACGGCTCTGCGCCGGGCATGCCATGATCGCTGCCTGTATTGCAGCAGTATCATCGTGGATTCCATCACCAACTGCCTGAAAGCGCTTTACATCCAGTGTGACAAATTCATAATCTGTATGAATCACCGTGATTTCCGAACTATCATTTTTGCTCTTTATCTGGATCTCATAATCCGTATCCGGTTTCAGATTTTTAATCGTCTGCGTAGCACGGTCTGATTCCATATATTTTTCCCCGTTGAGCCAGATCTCATAGGGCTCATTGGTATTCCAGATACCAAAATCTTCCACCTCGATCATCGCCTTACGGGATGTGAGAAATAGAACAGAAAATTTTAACATAGGTCTCCTCCTTTTTAACCTTTTACACCACCGGCTGCAATACCATCGATAAACTGATCCTGAGCCATGAAAAAGACGATCAGGGTCGGAATGATGGAGATCACTGAAAGTGCAAGAATCTTATTCCACTCAAAACCAGTCTCGCTATCAGCAATCAGACGCAGTCCCAGGGATGCCGGGTATTTCGTTACCGTATTAATATAGATCAATGGTCCCTGGAAGTCATTGGAGCTCCACATGAACTGGAATAATGCTACAGAAACAATGGACGGTTTCACGATCGGCACTACGATATAGATCAATCTCTGCAGAGAATTACAGCCATCGATCTCCGCTGCCTCTTCCATCTCTTTGGATACTGATCTCATAAACTGCACCAGCATAAATACGAAATACGGCTCATTGGCAAAGAAAGACGGTACAACAAGCGGCTTATAGGTATCTACCCAGCCAAGATCTGTAAACATTAAGAACTGTGGAATATTCAAAACTACCTGTGGAAGAAACAGTGTACTCATCAATACTGCAAATAAAAAGGTCTTTCCTACAAACTGAAATCTTGAAAAGCCATATGCAGTGATGATCGTGGAGATCACGATCCCGACAACCTTTGGAAATACAATAATATACGTGTTCATCATGAATTTTCCAAAGCTGTATCCTGTTGCTGTCCAGCCTTTTACATATGCTGCAAAGGATGGATTTTTAGGAATAAAACTAATTGTAGAATAGATCTCATTATTGTCTGCCTTTAAAGAAGCGCCCACCATCCAAAGCATCGGATAAAACATCAGGACACCTACCGCACACAAAACAACATATCGGAGTATGGTTGATATCGTATTTTTAGTTTTTCTTGTCATCCTGATCACCTCTCATCATCGGAATAATAAACCCAGTATTTCTGGCTTAAGAATGCAATTACCGTAAAGATTGCAACAATCACAAACAGTACCCATGCCATTGCACAGGCAATTCCCATATCGTAGGACTTAAATGCACTCTGATATACCAACAGGGAGATCAATGTTGTAGAACTTAAAGGACCGCCCTTGGTAATGATATACGCGCTGTTAAATTCCTGGAAAGAGTTGCAAAGCTGTGTAACCAGATTATAAAAAATAACCGGTGTGATCAGTGGAACCGTCACACTGAAAAACTGTCTCCATTTTCCTGCTCCATCGATTGCAGCCGCCTCATACAGATCCTGTGAAACACCCTTTAATGCAGCTAAGAAAATTACCATAGCAGAGCCAAACTGCCATACATGTAAAAGACAGATGACCCAGAGTGCATACTTCGGACTTCCAAGCCAGTTAATACCAGAACCGCCAAAGAAGCGGAGTACCTGATTGATCAGTCCGTCAGACTGGAATAAGAATTTCCATACGATCGCAACTGCTACTGATCCGCCAAGAATTGATGGGATGTAGTATACGGTTCGGAAAAACTTCACAAACTTGATCTTAAAGTTTAAGATATATGCGATAAAAAGAGAAAAGATCAATTTTAAAGGAACCGTGATAAACGCATATTTAAAGGTTACAAGATAAGCCTTCATATACTTCTTCGTATTGAAAATCTTAATATAGTTTCCCAATCCGATAAAATCAGCATCTCCTTTGAACAGGTTAAAATCCTTTAAACTGTAAATAAAAGAAGAAAAGAATGGATAACACTTAAAACACAAGAATCCTAAAAGCCACGGAAGAACATATAACAGTCCCCTGTTCCTCTTCCAGAACTTCTGCCATGCCGTTTTTTTCACAGGCACGCTTTCTGCTGTTTTTGCCATACTCGATACCATCCTTTCTATCATTCCTCATTATTATGAAGGAGAAGATATTCCCCATAAGCCATCATCATAACTCCCTGGGCTTTGGGATCATCCTCCACCACCGGTTCTGACAGATAATATTCCACACTGCCATTCCGCTCATGTCTCGGTCCAAGACCTGCCACCTCACAGGTATGCCCTAAATGCAGCCTGCCGTCATGATCTGTCAGGTGCAGATCCATGACCCCACGAAAAATCTCTTCTCCAATCTGCTGGTACTTATCTGCCAACAGTAATTCCAGCCTGCAGGCTTTCATGATCGAACATGCGATCATCAATGATCCTGAAGATTCCAGATAGTTTCCTTCTGCCTCAGGCAGCGCGATCAATTGATAAAATAGCTTGCTCTCCTTATCCTGCCACTTTAAAACGCCGCGTATCGCTTCGCGATACAGATCACCCAGCTCTCTCTTGCAGTCATACAATTCTTCGCTTGCCAGTTCATAGCAGTCAACCAATGCCATCAGATACCAGCCGATGGAACGAAGCCAGAAGTTCGGTGAAAGTCCTGTTTCCTTGTCTGCCCAGTCCCTCTCTTTGTATTCATCATACGCATGGTAATACAAGCCAGTCTGTTCATCATATAAATGCCGCCTCACGCTCTTAAACTGTCCAATGATATCATAGTAATTTTTTCGTCCATGAAAACGATTTTCATATTCCATATAAAACGGCTGCGCCATATAAAGACCATCCAGCCATACCTGAAATGGATAGATCAGCTTATGCCAGAAATTTCCTGTTGTCAGTCTCGGCTGATAATGCAGCTGCTCCATCAACTTATCTGCTGCCTTTTTCCACCGTTCTTCTCCGGTCTCATCATACATAAAATAAAACAGTTTTCCTGCATTGATAAAATCCAGGTTATATTCACTTAATACATAACTCTTGATTTCCCCGTCTTCCTTCACATAAGGATCCATGAAACGGATGATATACTCCCGGTAAAAGTCATCTCCGGTCACTTCATACATCTTTTTGCATCCCAGGAGCAGACATCCGTCTTCATAATTCCACTCGTTAAAATATTGGCCATCTACCGTTTCCCGATAGATATCCAGACCCTTATAGTCATTCATATAGTCCTTAAAAAATTTCTGCAGTTCCATATTCTCCTCCTCTGCCCCTTTTGGATATAAGAAGGGCCGTGGAAACCCTTCTGGTTCTTCCACGGCCGCTGATTTCCCTTAAAATCTGATTATTAATATGGATTAGATGCATTGACATCATTAACAGAATCGATCAGGTACTGAGCCAGTTCTGCCGGATCTCCGCCTGCACTTAAATTATCGAATACCTCATAATAAACGCCGGTACGCTCTTTTAATGCAGAATTCTCGAAGTTCGGATCAAAGGAATATATGCAGGTATCGCTTGTGATCGCATTCGCCTCTGCTACATATTTATCAACCAGACCCTCATCCTCCAGAATCTTTAATGCTACGGTATTACATGGGATACCTCTCTGGGTATTTAAGATTTTTACGCCGGTCTCGTTGGATGTTAAATACTCCATAAGCAGCGCAGCTTCCTCTTTGTGCTGGGAAGTCTCGGTGATCGCAAAGCCCTGGGAAACCTTGCTCATACCAAAGCCATTGTCACCAGCTCCTGTTATATAGTCACCCATCACAACTTCGATACCATCATTGACAGAATTTACGATATTATTTGCTGCAGAGTCATACTCCAGGATTCCTGCGTAATGACCATCCATCCATTTCGGATTGGATAAGAAGCTTTCTGCTCCATCTGCCTGGATCGTTGCGATGCTTGGCTCTACATGATTCTCTTCCAGAGAATTGATGAAATTCATGCCGTCTGTCACTTCTTCTACGGTATACTGAACTTCCATGTCTTTTACCCATGGTTTTCCGTACTTCTGCTGCAGATACCAGTTCATGATCCAGAATCTCTCATAACCCTCATCAGCTAATGGATAGTAGTCATCGCCAAGCTTCTCTTTAAAGGTATTGCCTGCTGCCAATAACTCATCCCATGTCTTTGGAATCTCAATTCCTGCCTTATCGAAGGAATTCTTCTGCCACATAAATAATTTACTGGTCACGCTGATCGGAACGCCCTGTAATTTACCAGCTACTGTCATTGCCTCCAGATTAACTTCCGGGAAGTTTTCCAGAGAAATGATGTCCGAATACTGATTCAGATCCACAAACTTAGAACCATCTCCGGAATACTGATATAACCAGTTCCAGTTGATCTGCATCAGATCCGGCGCCGTTCCGCCTGCTAACTGCGTAGCAACTTTATCCTGCCAGCCATCCCATGCGCTGTACTCGCATTCTACGGTGATCCACGGATACTCTTTCATAAATGCATCAACAGCTTCCAGGGTTGCCTTATGTCTGGATTCGCCGCCCCACCAGCTGAACCGGATCGTAACCGGTTCCTGGTCACCTGTTTTTGTGCTTCCTGCTGCCTCAGTTGCTCCTGCAGCAGTAGTTGCTGCTGTTTCCGCCGCTGTTGTCTGCTGTGCAGAATTTCCGCCTCCACAGCCTGCCAGGGTTACAACTGCCATAGCCGATGCCAGTGTTACAGATAATACCTTCTTCATAATGTTTCCCTCCATGATATATTTTTTTACTGCTTGTTATTTATACGCCAGCTCTGGAACTGCAATCTCAAACCATACATAATTCACGTTTTCGTTTTCTTTTATCTCGATGGCATGATCAATATCAACCGGGATAAATGCAAAATCCCCTTCAGAGAGTTCGATTTCCTCATCACCAGCTTTGTACAAAAACTTTGTGCCAGGCATTCCGTAATACCACTGGTACAGATCATGATGTCTGTGCGGATCTGCTTTATTCGGTCCTTTTCCAATAATAGCGCCCATCGTCATTCTGGTGATCCAATGGGTATCCAGAATCGAGTATGCCTTGATTCCATCTGGCCGGAAGCCCTCTGTATACTGAATACACTGGCTCAACGGGCAGAATCTCGGAAGGGAGATATGCCATTTTCCCCACCATTCCACATCCATTGGAAGCATCACACAGGTCAACTGCAGATACTCCACATCCGTCACTGCATGAAGGACATTTTTTTCCAGATCCATATTCGGAATGAACAGTGATGGCTCTGTCACCATAAATGCTTTATCTCTGGTTGTGATATAACATTCACCACTGGTAATATAGATCAGCTGTGTGATATCACCAAACACCTCCAGTTCAACCGTTTCTCCCGCTTTTACCTGGCATTTATAAGTATGTACGCCTTCAACCATACCAGGCAGCATTTCTGCCCTTTTTACCCCATTTGGCAAAATCTCAAATGCCATGTTCTCCTTTTTTTGATACTTGATAACCCCCATCATAACCTCCTTATTCTTGTTTGGAATAATCATCCCAATATTTTTCATAAACAGCTAACAATTCATCTCTGTCTATTTCCCCTGTAATGTACCTGGCCCATTCCTCGCTTGTTGTTTCTGCGATTCCTATGGGCAGATAGCCCATGAGATCATCGGTCATTTTATGCCTTGTATAGTATTCATACGTATCCTTTGCCATGCTGCATAAGCCTGTCTGACACTCGGAAGCAATCACCGGCATGATTCCCATGTTTTCTTTTTGGTAAGCCAGTGCTCCACTGTCTCCGCTCATCCAATTAATGAATTCTTTTGCTTCTTTCTGATGTTTTGAGTTTCTTGTAACACCAAATCGTACCGTATCCATCAAAAGTGGATTTTTCTCTGCATTATCGCTTAATAACATTGGGCCAATCTGGGTTACCTGAGCAACCCCCTGTCCCGCTTCTTTCATTCCACTTAAATCTCTGGCGCTTTCGTTTAAAATCATGGCATATCGCCCAATATAAAAATAATTTCTTGCCAGATCTGTATCCAGCTGAAGTGGTCTCCGGTTTCCATATTCCAGCGTCAGGTCACAAAAATCAAATAATGCCTGCCAGTCCGGATCATCTACAATCGGTTTCTGTGTATTTTTCTTCAATCTCCGGATATACAGCTTGGGGTCCGGTTTTAACGCCGTCATCTGCAGCAATCCATTTTCTACCCAGGTATTGATCTCGTGATAAGGATTCATGAACTGGAAAATGTCTTTTTTCTCCAGATCCTCGCAAAGCTGTTTTAATTGTGATTTTGTTCTCGGTACCCGTTCCCATCCGGCTTGTTTTAACAATTCCATGTTATAGAGGATTCCCATCCCATAGATGGCATCCGGAACCGAATAATAATGCCCATCTATCTTTCCTGCCTCCACTACATCCGGAAACATCTGTGTCAGTACGGGAAGATCATCCAGCTGGATCAGGTGGACACTCCACTCCCTCAGTTTTTCTCCCGCTCCTGCTTCCATAATATCCGGAAGGGTTCCGGTAGCCAGTTTCATATCCATCAGATCCCAATATGAATTCTGGCGAACCAGAATCCACTCGATATCTTTGATCTCCGGATGTTCCTTCAAATAAAGCTTTGTCAGTCCATCAATGCTCTGATCCCACTGGGATTCTGCAATACAGACCTGAAGCGTGACCATCCCCTTCGGCTCCTTCGACTCTTCATTATGGACCGCACATCCTGCATTGATCAAACAGATGCCTGCGATCAATGCGGCAATTTTATTCACTTTTTTCATTGGCACTCTCCATTCCGTCAGAAATTCACGGCTCAGGAAGATTGTTTATGTCCTGATTTTACCGGTTCTGACCTTATTTTTACACTGACAGTATTGCTTTTCAGGTGGACAATTTTCACTTTTTTCTTCAAAAATCATCTGCCCTTTTCTTGCCTTTCATATGCGGGTATTATATCATAATTAATAAGAAGCAGATTATAATTCTCTATTCTGCCTTCAGGAGGATTTTTCATGAATACAAAACCTTGTGAGAGTGTTCACATCCGTATGATAAAGTTTCTATCTGTCTGCCTGATCGTACCGATGTTGATCTACTGCTGTTATTCCTATACTGCAACCAAGTCCAGATTAGTTAAAAACTACCAGGAGCAGACACTAAACACGATGGAAGCCACTTCCCATTCCATCACTTCTTATATGAGGATTGCAGATTTTACTGCCAAAAGCATCCATTTTAATAGTGAGATTCTTCCGCTTCTAAAACTAAACGGGCAAAAGCTTTCTCCAAGCCGCCAATTACAGGTGACCAACCAGTTATTCGGTTATTTGCAGCAGCTTTATGGCATCGTTCCGAAGGCAACTCAGATCCATTTAGATGCATATAAGCTACGAAGACTCATGATCCTGACCGACACCTTCCAGCAATACGAAAAAGAACACATCTATGTCTGGAAGGAACGCAAAGTGACTACTCCACCTTATGAAACATATATTAATCCCACCCATCTGCAATATGACTACAATTTCACAAACACCGATTTAAATACCTATGCGATGGTTGTTACTTTAGTTCTTCCGATTTATGATATTCCTGCAACTGACGAACCAATTGCTAAATTATCCATAGATATTCCTCTGGATGTATTTCAAAGTATGTGTTCTCCTCTTTATGATGAGGCAGAGCACTTTTCAATCATCGATTCCAAACACCATGTGATCTTTTCATCAGATGCTGCAGCTAATGGGACCCTTTCTTCTGATCCATTGTTTCTGACCATGACCGATCAGGCTGCTGCATCCGGTCAATCGATCATACATTCCAGCAGAAAGGATTATTATTACTGTGTTCCCATTCAGGACTCTTCCATGAACTGGTATATGATCAAAACAACACCAAAAAACTATGTATACCGGGATGCGAGTATTTTCCTGCGGCACAGCACCTTTCTTTTATTTTTATCACTGCTCATTGCCCTGACACTGTCTGTCACCACAGTGATGCGGCAGACTGAGCCGTTACGGCAATTGACCAAATACACCGATGCGATCCAGAAAGGGAATTTGAATGAACATCTTTCTGACTACCTGGTCTATACGGAAAATGATGAGATTGGAAGCCTGATCCGAAGTATCCAGAAGATGATCTACTCCATCAACCATTTTGTTATTCGGGAATACCAGTTGGAGTTAGCTAACAAATCCAGTGAATTAAAGGCGCTGCAGGCTCAGATCAACCCTCATTTTATTTACAATACCTTGCAATGCATTGCTGCGGAGTCCTTAGAAACCCATAATATGGAAGTCTACCGCTCCATCACCACCCTGGGACACATGATGCAGTATTCCATGGATACCAAAAATAACAAGGTTACTTTAAAACAGGAGATCACCAACTGCAGTAACTATATCCGTTTACAAAAAATGCGTTTTTCCAACAAAGATATCCGTCTGGAATTAAACAACGAACCCGACACCTTGGAAATCCTGGTTCCTAAAATGATTCTGCAGCCATTGGTAGAAAATGCTTTTAAACATGGAAACTTATTAAAGATCCCTGATGCCTGCATCCAGATCCGTTCTTTTCTGAAGGATCACATCCTTCACATCTTAGTAGAGGACAATGGGATCGGCATTTCTTTTCATACATTAGCTCAGGTCCAGGAACAATTAAAAAATACCAAAGAGGAATTAACCAATCAAGGTGCCAACACGGTTCTTCGATACTTTACAGAAGCGGAAGAACATGCAAAACAGGAAGAACCTTCCGATACTTCATCCAGCTTTGAAACACGTTTAAAAAATGATCGTCAAAATGTTCATATTTCTAATCATATCGGACTTTGTAATGTTTACATGCGTCTGCTTTTAATGTACAACAACCAGTGCCAGCTCTCCATCTATCCCAATGATGAATGCGGCACTACCATCCATATCGAAATTATATTAAATACACTTGAGGAGGGAGTGAAACAAACATCATGAAATTATTAATTGTCGATGATGAATACCATGTAATCAAAACGGTCAGATATCTGCTCCAGATATCCCCGATCCAATTCGATGAGATTTTTGAGGCACAGTCAGCCAAAGATGCCATCACCATCATCGAACGGGAACGACCTGAAATCCTGATCACAGATGTACTGATGGCAGATGTAACAGGACTGGATCTGATGAATTACTTAAATAACACTTCCATTCCGATTAAAACGATCGTCATTTCCGGATATAATAATTTCGAATACATCCGTGCTGCTTTAAAAGAGGGCGGTGTGGATTATCTGCTAAAACCGATCGATGCAGATCAGTTATTTTCCGCTGTAGAGACCGCCATTAATCAATGGGAAAAGGAAGATGCCCAGAAAAGGCAAACCTTAAAGCATCTGGATATGATCCAGTCCATGAGTTCTCTGTGTAAGGAAACTCTTCTTTACCGTATCATGACTCAGAGCTCTATCGAAAAGTATTATCAAGATCTGCTTCAGATTGTTCCTGGCCTGAAGCAATGTCGTAACTGTATGGTTGGTTATGCTAACTGCGGCCCGTTTTTTTCAACACATTCTGAAAAAAGCTACAACGTGTTGAAAGAATTTATCGTCTCTTTGGATGGTATTCTTCAAAAGAATAACATTGGTTCCTGCTTCTGGAGCTCTGATGATACCTCTGAGATACTGCTTTTTTTGCACCATCACACCAGTGATGCGCTGCAGATACTTCAGGACTCTCTGGAAAAACTATGCAGTGAATATGCACTTCCATTCAGTTTTGGCATCAGTCGTCCTATGGCTTTTCCATCTATGGCTCTTAACGCCTGCAAACAGGCCCGTACTGCGTTTTTCCATCAAACTGTTTTCAACAAATCTCCAGTCCTGCTTCTCTATAATCAGGTACGTGAATCTTCCTGCCAATTGGAACAGCCTGATCTGGAACAGAAATTATTCAGTGCGCTGATTACTGGAAATGAAGAACTGTTAGATGCTTCTATCAGTGAATGGATCCATATACTTTTTGAAGATGACGATCTGTGTCTTCAGACCGCTTTCCATGCGATTGAGCATTTTAATCATCTGATGGAAAACTGGAACATTGAACTTTCCAGACAATATCCAAAACTCACTCTTTCCGATTGTCCGAAACTATTTTATTTTCAATTTTTAGATAGTGATGGTCATTTATCGCTTGAAAGTTTGAAAAAAAGCATCAAATTTGAAATGTTTCAATTATCTGGAGAACTGACTTCTCCAAGCACCAATCCGCAAAATGACGTAATCTACCAGGTCGCACATTATATTCGCCTGAATTACGCCAAGCCCTTTAGTCAGTTTTCCTGCGCCCAGTTGTTTTTCATCAACAAAAATTATATGTGTCGAAAATTTAAAAACACCTTTCATACCAGCATGGTTTCCTATCTAAACCAGATCAGGATCGATCATGCCAAAGAACTTCTTGAAACCCCGGGAGTTAAGATTAAAGATGTAGCAAATCTGGTTGGTTTTGAAGACGAAAAATACTTTTCCCGGCAATTTCACAAGAATACCGGACTTTCTCCCAACGAGTACCGGGCTCAATTCATATCAAAAGCAGAAACTGATTAACCATTCATAGCAATGCGATGTCACATAATACATTCAGGAGGTTTTTATGCATCACAATCATCTACACATGCAGCAGCTGTCCAGTCAGCATATGGAACAATATAATGCCCTACTCCGCTATGTATTTCAGGTCACGGATCATCAATTAAGCGATGTCGGATGGCAGGAAAAAGAAATCATCCGCGCTAAATTCCCTACTATGGAAAAGGCAGATGTCATTGGCTGGTTTGATGATAATACCTTAGTCTCCCAGGTTGCCGTTTATCCCATGCACATCAACATCTACGGAACTATTTATTTTATGGGTGGGCTCACAGGGGTCGGCACATATCCTGAATACTCCAACATGGGGCTGATGCACAGGCTTCTGGAACAGGCTTTAAAAAATATGCGTGAAAAAGGCCAGTACATTTCCTATCTGTATCCGTACTCCATTCCCTATTACCGCAGGAAAGGCTGGGAGCTGATTTCTGACAAAATCACTTATAAGATCAAAGATTTCCAGCTTCCAAAGAAACGGCAGGTTCCAGGTTTTGTGCGCCGAGTGGCACCGGAAAGCAACGCTATCCAGGAAACCTATAACCGCTATTCTGCTCATACACACGGTGCAGTCATCCGTGATGATCTGGCATGGAATGAATACTGGTTATGGGATCAGGACGATATTATGGCTGCCATCTACTACACTGATAAGGAGGTTCCGGACGGATACGTGATCTATTGGATCGAAGATGAGATCTTTCATATAAAAGATATGATCTACAATACAGAGGAAGCCCGCATCGGCTTGTGGAATTTTATATCTGCCCATTTTTCCATGATCACACGGGTAGAAGGCAATACCTTCACCAGCGAACCTCTCGCTTTCCTTTTCGATGATGCAGAGATACAGGAAACCATTTCCCCTTATTACATGGCCAGGATTGTAGATTTTCAGCAATTTATTGCTCAATACCCCTTTAAGCCTGACAATAATGACCGTGAATGGCATTTCACTCTCCTGGACCCGATCATGGAATGCAATCAGGGCTCCTTCTGTTTAAAAATTGATAAGAATGGAAAAGGAACTGCAACCCCGATTTCAGAGGAATGTCCTAATCAAATAACGATCCAGACAATGACTACAATGCTGATGGGCTATAAACGCCCCTGTTATCTGGCGAAGGTCGGACGCTTAAATACCAGTGAAGCAATTATTGATCTTCTTGAGGATGCCATCGAGCAGTCTGAACCTTATATCTCTGATTATTTTTGAAAAAGAATGTGCCAAGGCACATTCTCGCGCCGAGCGCGGTCGCTTGCGACATATTTCTTCTTCGCGCGAGTGCGCATCCCGCGGAGCGTTTTTATGTCATAGGACGAAGTTTCCTATGACATAAAAACAAAAATTGGCGCGTGATAAATGATCACTCATTCTTCACACGCCAATTTTTTATTTCATTTGAAAAAGTCTATGTAACCGCTCAATGAGGCTTTACGCTTTCTGCACTGACCGTAAGATCAGTCGTCTGGATTTTTCTTTCTGTTGAATTTTTCTTCATCGGTAAAATGCTCAAACCACACGTAGTAAACCTCTTTGCCTGGTTCCGATACCAGATCATGGTCAGCACCTGCCGGGATGAAGCTCCAGTCACCAGCCTTATGGTTGATGGTCTCCATGTTATTATCCTTCTTGTAGCCTACGCTCATGGAGAAATCAGAATCGCCTACGCAGTAGTTCCACTGATGTACTGCTGGATGTCCTGCCTCTGTGGTTCCTTCTCCATTTGCCCTGGTAGTTCCCAGAATGATTCTTCCTAACCATCCGGTACACAGAACCATACGTGCCTCTGTATGTGGTCCCTTGCAATCCTGTACATAGCGGACACACTCACTGTGCAGTCTGAAATACGGTAATGCAATATGCCATCTGTCATACTCCGCTTTGTCATACTCATTCATATCAACGACATTAAAGACAAACTCCATGTCTTCTTTTGCACGGATCTCATATGGTACTTTGTCAAAGAAAGGTGCATAAAATGCCAGTTCTGTGATCTGATGAACACCATCACAATCCTCTAATTCTCCATTTCCTTTACCAAAGAAAATGATCACGGTCTTATCAGCATACAATTCTGGTTTCACAGAAGAGCCTGCTTTTAAAAAGTATTTGAAGCTGCGGATTCCACCATCATACACGCCTGGAAGAAGCTCGGTTTTTGCAACTCCGTCAGCATCAAAATTCTTCTCAATCTCGTCAGCCTTCACCACATAATAGTTTTTGTCATAATCTTTTTTCATGTCTCCGCCTCCATAAACCTGATTGATTTGATGGTTTTATCATACCTGATTCCGCCCAAAATCAACACATACATTTTTGACTAATAAGGGGGACAATTTTCACCTTCACGGTTATGGGGGGAATTACCTGTGAATTCAAGTCGAACATCCGTGAGACTTGGCGCGTGATTCTGGTCAGCGTAAGCTGACATATTCTTCACAGAATCACTGCGCATCCTCGCGGAGCGTTTTTTGTATAACGGGTAATTCAACAGAATTACCCGTTACACAAAAAAGAACCGGAAAGCCAATCTCTTGACTTCCCGGTTCTTATCCTTCGTTTATCTGAAATTATGCAGTGTGAACGTTAACAGCCTGCATACCACGGTTACCCTCTGCTAAATCGAAAGTAACTTTCTGGCCATCCTCCAGAGTCTTGTAGCCGTCAGCTACGATACCGGAGAAATGTACGAATACTTCTTCACCAGTCTCATCGTTTGTGATGAAGCCATATCCCTTAGTTGCGTTGAACCACTTAACTGTACCCTTATTCATGATGGTACCTCCTAAAAATAATATGATGATTCGGGGTGAAACAAAAAAATCACATATTTTTGTAAATCAACTGACGCCAAATGACTTACAAAAATATGTGAATCAAAAGCTCACTTCGAATACATAGCTATTATATCATCCCCGGCATTTTCTGTCAAGGAAGAACCATGTAAAAACACCCGGAACCATACGATTCCGGGTGTTGATCAGCAATGGAAAATCAAAATTACTTAAGAGTAACTTTTGCTCCCTCAGCCTCCAGAGCGGTCTTGATCTGCTCTGCTTCCTCTTTGGATGCGCCAGCTTTAACTACCTTTGGAGCGCCATCAACTACGTCTTTAGCTTCCTTTAAGCCTAAGCCAGTAGCTTCACGAACAACTTTGATAACTTTAACCTTGTTAGGACCAACCTCAGTTAACTCAACGTCGAACTCAGTCTTCTCCTCTGCTGCCTCTGCTGCAGGACCTGCTGCTACAACAACACCAGCTGCTGCGGAAACACCGAACTCCTCCTCACAAGCTTTTACTAACTCGTTTAACTCTAAAACAGATAACTCTTTGATAGCTTCGATAAACTCAGCGGTTGTTAATTTTGCCATTGTTAGATACCTCCGTATAATATTTTATAATTAATGTTTCGTTGTTTGGTCGGTTCTAAAAACCTGATACAAACTTAAGCTTCCTGCTTCTCAGCGATCTGATTAAGCACACGAGCGAAGTTTGTAATTGGGGACTGCATGCTGCCCAGTAATCTGCCCAGAAGAACCTCTCTGGATGGGATTGTAGCGATAGCCTGCATACCCTTTGCATCGTAGTAAGTGTCCTCTACAACGCCGCCCTTGATCTCCAGTTTGTCAGCTTTCTTAGCGAACTCAGCAAGAATTCTAGCAGGAGCAGTAGCATCTGTCTTGGATACAGCTAATGCTGTAGGTCCTTCCAGGTTTGGCTCCAGGGCTTCGAATGCGGTTCCCTTAGCTGCAAAGCGGATCATGGTGTTTTTGTATACTTTATAAGTAACTCCTGCTTCTCTTAACTGTTTACGCAGCTGTGTATCCTGCTCTACAGTAAGGCCACGGTAATCAACAACTACTGCTGTCTGAGCACCGTTAAGAAGTTCAGAAATTTCAGCAACAACTGGCTGCTTTAACTCAACTTTTGCCATGATTGGTTTACCTCCTTATTTATTTTGGTATTGAGGTCCGAAACAATGTAAAAAAGTCTCTCTGTCCAAGACAGAGAGACTTTACAAATCACAAAAGTGAATCTTGTACATGTCCTCGGCAGGCGTTATCACCTTAAGCCTTACGGCACCTGCTGTCTTCGGCATTCAATACTTGAGTATTATATCATAATTTATTGTGTATGTCAACAACAAATTAAAACTAGTTCACTAATTTACCTACATTCAGTTTTACGCCAGGTCCCATAGTAGAGGTAACGGTAGCGCTCTTGATGTAAGCACCTTTCAGTGTGCTTGGTTTTGCTTTGATGATGGCATCCATAAGCGTCTGGAAGTTGTCCGCCAACTGCTCTTCTGTGAAAGAAGCTTTACCAACTGGCACGTGGATAATATTGGTCTTATCAAGTCTGTACTCGATCTTACCAGCTTTGATCTCGTTGATAGCTTTGGTTACGTCCATAGTAACGGTACCAGCTTTTGGGTTTGGCATTAAGCCCTTCGGTCCAAGTACACGGCCCAGACGACCAACAACACCCATCATATCAGGTGTAGCTACAACTACATCGAAATCTAACCAGCCTTCGTTCTGGATCTTCGGAATCAGTTCCTCAGCACCTACGAAATCTGCACCTGCTGCTGCAGCCTCGTCAGCCTTAGGTCCTTTTGCAAATACCAGGATTCTGACTGTCTTACCAGTTCCATGAGGCAGAACTACTGCACCACGGATCTGCTGATCAGCGTGACGTCCGTCACAACCGGTTCTGATGTGAACCTCTACAGTTTCATCAAATTTAGCAACAGCTGCTTTCTTAACGATAGCTAATGCGTCTGCTGCATCATAAAGAGTAGCACGGTCTACTAATTTAGCAGCCTCTACGTATCTTTTTCCTCTTTTCATTCCAAATAACCTCCTAGTGGTATTGTCGGGGATTGCCCTCCCACGTTTTTAAAGTTCCAGCTGTTGCGAATTATTCCTCAACAGTAATACCCATACTTCTTGCAGTACCAGCGATCATGCTCATAGCAGATTCAACGCTTGCTGCGTTTAAGTCTGGCATCTTTAACTCTGCAATCTTCTGAAGCTCTGCTTTAGAGATTGTAGCTACTTTTGTCTTGTTAGGTGTTGCAGAACCGGATTTCAGTTTGCAGGCCTTCTTTAACAGAACAGCAGCTGGTGGAGTTTTTGTTACGAAGCTGAAGCTTCTGTCTGCATATACAGTAATAACTACTGGGATGATCAGATCGCCCTGATCAGCAGTTCTTGCGTTGAACTCTTTGGTGAACTGTACGATGTTAACACCGTGCTGACCCAGTGCAGGACCAACTGGTGGTGCTGGTGTTGCCTTGCCTGCTGGAATCTGTAATTTGATATATCCTGTTACTTTCTTTGCCATAATTAGGCACCTCCTAAAATATTGTGGTAATGTCGGGGGATGTCCCTCCCACTTGTTGCATTTGTTACATCTTCTTCACTTCAGTGAATGCCAGTTCAACCGGTGTTTCACGGCCAAACATCTCGACATTGATCGTGATGGTTTTCTTAGCTTCGTTGATCGTCTTGATCAGACCAACGGTATCTTTCCATGCACCTGCCGTTACAACAACAGCGTCTCCGACCATAAAGTCTACGACTACATCAGGTGCGGTAAAGCCCAGGCCAGCCATCTCCTCTTCACTTAAAGGAACCGGCTTAGATCCCGGTCCGACAAATCCGGTCACTCCACGGGTGTTACGAACTACATACCACGTATCATCGTTCATAACCATGTGAATCAGCACATAACCCGGGAACATCTTCTTGTCAGCAGCCTTCTCCACGCCGTTTTTGATTTCGACTACGGACTGCATGGGAACGGATACTTCCAGGATCTGATCCTGAAGATTCCGGTTTTCAATCGTCTTTTCAATATCGACTTTGACTTTGTTCTCATAGCCTGAATAGGTATGGACTACATACCAATTTGCTTCTGCCATACAATTCACCTTTGCCCTTATTATAAAATGAAACTAAGACCATATTTAATGATCAGGTCCAGGAGCGCAATGATTAAGCCCAAAGCTACAGTGCAAGCGATAACAGCAACTGTCTGCTTGCCTACTGTATCCTTATCCGGCCAGATGATTTTGTTGAACTCAGCTTTCAAACCTTTGAAAAAGTTTTTTTTCACTTTCTCTTTGCCCGCTGTTTCTCCCATTCTTTCACGTCCTTTACTCAACCTGATTACTTTGTTTCTTTGTGCAAAGTATGTCTCTTACAGAATCTGCAATATTTCTTGGTTTCCATTCTGTCCGGATGAGTTTTCTTATCCTTTGTCATGTTGTAATTACGTTGTTTGCATTCTGTACATGCCAGTGTAATTCTTGTGCGCACGACTTCCACCTCCACTTTAAATTTCGTTGTTGTGTGTTGCGGATCTCTTTTTCAGCTGAAAATGAATTTTGAGCATAAAAAAAAGACCTATCTTCTTCCATTCGCCCAATAACTATAACACAGGACGATTGCAACGTCAATCTTTTTTTTATTTAATTTTCTTTTTTTATTTCCTGATTTCTAGTTTTTACCAATACAGACCGTCAGGCCATAGACCTGTTCTACTCCCATCTTTAAAAGAATCCGGGTACACGCCTCCATCGTACTGCCTGTAGTATAGATATCATCCACCAGCAGCACCCTTCTTGTACCCTTTGGAATGCTTCCGGGGCCAAATGCCTGCTCTAAATTGTGAAATCTGGCGGAACTGTCAAGCGTTTTCTGTGGCGCTGTTTTCCGGATTCTTTTTAACGCACCTCCACAGACTGGAATCCCGGATTTTTCACTTAATTTCTCTGCCAGCACCTCCGCCTGGTTAAATCCACGGATCTTTCTTCTGGTTGGGTGGATTGGCACCGGGACGAAAAGATCAGGGTTCCAGAAATGGATCTGTCTGCCAAACCGCAGCCAGAGGGCCTCGCTGTAAAAATCCAAATATTCCCGTTTGTTTTTGTATTTGATGGCAGACATGGACCGGGATGCAGTATCGTTGTAATTGAGAAGGGCCAGATTCCGCTCAAAGGAGCGGTGGTGACGGGTACAGTCGTAGCAGAATTCCATGCGGTCACTTTCTAATTCTTTGCCGCATTTAAGACAGACAGGCTGGTGGACAGGAGAAAGTTTTTTGACACAGGGCGGGCAGATGAACTCCCCTTTTGGGATAACGATCTCTCCGCAGACAGGGCAGCGGCGGGGAAATACCAGATCCAATAACATTTCCCGGCCTTGCTTTACTGCATTTTGTATACAAATACGTTTTCGTTTTTCTTCTGATTGCAATTTTTCATCATACTCCATTCTCTCTTTTTATCTGATCTTTTATCGGTACATTACTCCTTTCCGGCGGCTCTTTTACAGAGCCGCCAGTTCACAGATCCTGTCCTGAAGACCGGAATAACGTTTTTGTTCGATCTGGTTGGCTGCCATGGCATGGAAGGTGTCTGGCAGACCTACTAAACAGACACAGGTTCTTGCCCTGGTCACGGCAGTATAGAGAAGGTTGCGGGTCATCAACATCCGCGGACCGCTGTGGACCGGGATGATCACCGCCGGATACTCACTTCCCTGGGATTTATGGATGGTGATGGCATAAGCCAGTTCCAATTCTTCTAATTGTTTGAAGCTGTATTCCACCATTTTCCCCTCGTCAAATTCCACGGTCAGCTCTTCCGTGAACAGGTTGATCTCCCGGATGATCCCCGTATCGCCATTGAAAATGCCGCTTCCCTTATCCATGGGGATTCCGTATTTATTCCGCACTTCCCACTCCATCTGGTAATTGTTCTTGATCTGCATCACCTTATCTCCCAGACGGAATGTGATGCCTCCAATCTCTTTTTCTGGTTTTGCCTTATCCGGCGGATTTAGGAAGGACTGCAAAATCGTATTCAGGCGTTCTACTCCCAGTGCCCCTTTTCGCATCGGCGTCATGATCTGGATATCAAATGGCTTGGCATTCACGTAACCTGGCAGCTTCTGTGTGATCAGGGTCAGCATAGCACTGATGATGGCATCTGGGTTCTCCCTGCGGATAAAGAGGAAATCGCGGCTTCTCTTGGCCAGATCTACTCGCTCCCCCTCGTTGATCTTATGCGCATTGACAATAATATCGCTCTCTGCTGCCTGACGGAAAATGTGGGTCAGTTTTACGACATTAAACTCCTCTGATGCGATCATGTCTTTTAACACATTTCCCGGACCGACAGACGGAAGCTGATTGACATCGCCCACCAGGATCAGTCTGGTTCCTACATTCACTGCCTTTAACAAATTCTGCATGAGCTGGATATCCACCATGGACATCTCATCGATGATGATCACGTCCGCATCCAGCGGGTTCTCCTCATTCCGTTCAAAATGCATACTGCCTGTGTCATCACCCTCTCCAGGCGTTCCGGTCAGTTCCAGCAGCCGGTGGATGGTCTTGGCCTCATAGCCGGTGGCCTCCGTCATACGCTTGGCTGCACGCCCTGTGGGAGCCGCCAGGAAAATCTCCATCTCCTCGGATTCAAAATACCGGATAATGGTATTGATGGTAGTGGTCTTTCCAGTACCGGGGCCGCCGGTGATGATCAGAAGACCGCTGTTGACTGCCTCCATCACCGCCTTCGCCTGCAAAGGATCCAGCTCGATATTTTCTGATTCTTGTATTTTTTCCAGTTTTTTTTGAATGTTTTCCTCCGGCATGGAGCCACGGATATTCAAATCATGAAGCATACGGGCTACATTTAACTCTGTATAATAATAAACAGCCGCATACACGCACTGTTTCTCTCCCTTCTGCTTGATCACCAGCTTCCGCTCCATCTGCATATCGGAGAGATGCTTCTCCATGGCATCTTCTGTCACCTTCAGCAGCTCCGCTCCCTGGCGCAGCAGTTCTTCCTTAGGCAGATACGTGTGCCCCTGGGCGGATGCCTGAAGCAATGTATACAGAATACCTGCTTTGATCCGGTAGTCAGAATCTGTAAAAATACCCACCCGCTGGGCGATCTCGTCTGCCATCTTAAATCCCACACCCGGAATATCATCTGCCAGCTTGTATGGATTTTCCTTCACGATTCCGTACATCCTTGGGCCATACTCGTGATAGATCTTCACTGCCAGATTCATGGAAATACCGTACTCCTGTAAGAAGATCATAGCCTGGCGAAGTTCCTTTTTCTCCTCCATCTGGTCAGAAATAGCCATGGCCATCTTCTCACTGATGCCCTTTACCTCCGCCAGACGCTCCGGCTCCTCCTCAATGATACGGAAAGTATCTGCTTTGAAGCGCCGCACGATTCGCGCTGCCAGGGCTGCTCCTACACCTTTGATCGCCCCAGACCCCAGATAGCGCTCCATGGCAGTGACATCCTCTGGAGCCTTGATCTCGTAAGATTCCACAGCCAGCTGTTCTCCGTAGACCGGATGCTCCGTCATAGTCCCTGTGGCTTCGATCATCTCACCCTCGCCTATGTACTGGAATGTTCCTACCAAAATGTACTCTTCGCCCTCTGATGAAACACTCATAACCGTATAACCGTTATCTTCATTCCGGAATTTAATTTTCTCCACAAATCCGGTCACTGTCGCCATAATTTTCCCCTGCTCTCTCTGTAGAATGAAAAAGTACCTCCGCTTATTTTCTTTTAGCAGAGGTACTTTCTTCTTTCGTAAATGAGTGAAACTCCGTGTAAATTAAAACGTTACTGTTCACGCATTGCGCAAACAGCAACGGATTTTGCCGATGCTTCGCATGCTAAATCGGCAAAATCTGTTACCACCACTGTATCATACGGCATTTTCAGTTCAGAAAATGCCTATCCGTGTACAGTAACATTAAAACTCCTTCTTATTGCCATCTCCATGCACGAACTCGATGAATTTACCGGTTCCAATGGCTACTGCAGTCAATGGATCTTCTGCGATCATGGTGCTGATTCCTGTTTTTTCCTCGATCAGGGCATCCAGACCGCTGAGCAGGGAACCACCGCCTGTCAGCACGATACCACGATCAAAGATATCTGCCGCCAGCTCTGGTGGAGTACGCTCCAATACGTTGTGTACGGCATCTACGATCTGCATCGCCGGCTCACGCAGAGCCTCCAGAGTCTCATCGGAAGTAACCACAATCGTCTTAGGAAGACCGGTTACCAGGTTACGGCCACGGACTTCCATGGTCAGAACCTCCGGACGGCGGTATGCTGCGCCGATATTGATCTTGATCTCCTCTGCAGTTCTCTCACCGATCAGAAGATTGTGTTTTTTTCTCATGTAGCGGACCAGAGCTTCATCGAAATCGTCTCCGGCTACTTTGATGGAGGTACTTACTACGGTACCGCCCAGGGAAATCACTGCAATATCTGCAGTACCTCCTCCGATATCTACGATCATGTTACCACATGCCTTGGAAATATCGATACCGGCGCCAATGGCTGCCGCAACCGGCTCCTCGATGATGGTAACTTCTCTTGCGCCTGCCTGGTAGGTTGCATCCTCAACTGCCTTCTTCTCAACCTCGGTAGCACCACTCGGGATGCAGACGCTGATTCTTGGCTTTCTTAAGGTTCTCTTGCCTACGGCTTTATTAATGAAATATTTTAACATCTTCTCAGTCACAGTATAATCAGAAATTACACCCTGACGAAGAGGACGGACTGCCACGATGTTACCCGGGGTACGTCCGATCATCAGACGCGCCTCCTCACCAATGGCCATAATCTTACTGCTGTCACGATCAATGGCTACAACGGAAGGCTCTTTCAGTACAACGCCTTTTCCCTTGATATATACCAGAATGCTGGCTGTACCAAGATCGATTCCAATGTCATTTGACATTACCATGCTCTATCTTCCTCCTGTCTTTCCTGACGGTGTTACGATCCACGCGCTGCGCAAATGGTAACTGGACGGTTTTTCTCTTCATCCATATGGCGCAAAATGCCATTGCGCCCATAATATCTATATTATATACAAAGTCTGCCAGTTTTTAAAGGGGTTTTTTATTTTTTCTCGTCTTATTTTTGGGTCTTGTTGGTTTCTTACAATTCCTTTCTTGTTTGTTTAAGGGTTTTTAATTAATTTTATTCTTATTTTATAGTGGAGACACATTTCTGTCACATTTTTCCGATATATTATAAGTACGTTATCCGAAAGGGTAACGGGCCTTTGTTTCAAGTAAACCACTTGAAATCACAAAGCTTTTTCATACTCATACCTGCTAAGGGCGATCCTTAGCAGGCCCCCCTTAGAAATTTCCTAAAATATACCTACCATTCCCTTTGAAAATAGCTCCGCGAAAGCGGAGCTATTTTCATGTACCAGATTCTCTCATCTCATACACCCGGTCATATTCCTTCGTCTCCTGATCCTTCACCGTTTCAGACCGGTTTAATGCCAGGAATTTCACCAGTTCATAACAATCGATCCAGATCTCGTTATTTCCCTCTTTCTGGGATTCATCGAAAATCAGCTGTAAACCAAAATGCAGATGGGATACCTCAATATTGTTGGTATTTTCTATCTGACTATATCCGGTCCGCCCCATGTAGCCGATCACATCGCCTGCCTGGACCACGCTGCCTTCCTTCAAGGACTTGTGATAAGGATAGTTTTTCCGCAGATGGGCGTAATAATAATACCTTTTTTTATCAAAGCTGCGGATGCCCAGCCGCCAGCCGCCGTACTGGTTCCAGCCAATGGCCTCCACGCAGCCGCTTTCCACCGCAATGATCGGGGTTCCCACCTGCCCCATCATGTCATGCCCCAGATGTGGGCGTTTGTAGCCATAGCTTCTGGATGCGCCAAAATCGTCGTAGTCCTCATAGGGAAAATACCTTGCAATCGGGGAAAATGCTTTTAACCCATATTTTCTCACCCAGACTTTTTCTGGATCTTTCTCATTTGAATTTTCTTTCTTCGGCACCTGGATTTCAAATTCCCCTACCATGCCTCCTAAGACCGCTGTATAGGCTTCCAAATAATAGGAATAGTATTTCATATCCTTTGTCAGTTCTTCCATGGTCTGGCCGTCCTGCAGCTCTGAAACCAGTGTCTCCATGTCTGATGCCCTGTATTTAGAAAAATCTCCACCATATTTGCCTCCCAGATACGCCAGAAGCTGGATCCAGTTTAAATGGAGCTCCTTCTGACAGGTATCCACATCATACCGGAACGCCTTGTACATGGCGTCCTTGGTCACGGTAAAATCCACCCATTTGATATACTTTTTCTGCTCCTCTTGATCTGCCGGAGCCACCGTCTGGAGACTCCTTCCAACAGGAGTCAGACAGAATAAAAATGCAGCCAGAAGCACCAGCTCCAGCGCCACCACCAGCTGCAGAAATTCCGGTTTTTTATATGGATTCAAAAAATCAGCCCCTTTTTCAGACATTTGTAGTTAATCTATGTCCAAAAAGGGGCTGATATTCTACTTCCGGATTCTCCCTGCCATATAAAGCTGGTAAATCTCCTCAAGCCGCGGATACGCATACTCAAAAAACATCTGATAGGATTTACAGAAATAATTCCGGTTGGTGTGCTCAGCCGTCACCGGCTCCCGGTTTCTCCGGCAGCCATTGCGGCACAGGCCGAACCAGCGGCATTTCTGGCAGTCTTCCTGCTGCCTCATGGACCACTGGATAAAGCCAAGCCCGTCCCGTTTTTCATCCATCTCCTCAAAGCTGTTTTCCTGGATATTGCCCAGTCTCCACTGATCCAGAGCATAAAAATCACAGGGATAAACGCTTCCATCTGCCTCAAACACCCACTGTTTGCCGCAGACGCCCCGCATGTTGCAGCTCTCCGGCTGCTGTCCCGCCATGATCATCATGAGATTTTCAAAATAACGGTTGTACACATAAGTTCCCGACCGCATGTCCAGATACCAGGCATCGAACATGCTCTTCAAAAATTCTCCGTATTTCTCCGGTGTCAGGGAATACTCGTGCTGGCCCGGTTCCTCGCCGATCGGATCCAGACACTCAATATACTGCTGGTAGCCAAAATGATTTTTCTTAAAATAATTATAGATCTTCTGGCCATTACGGGCAGTAGCCGCAGTCACCACCGTCAGAATATTGTACTCTACCTGATGCTTCTCCAACAGGCGGATGGCAGAGATCACCCGCTGGTACGTGCCTTTTCCAGCCGCGTCCAGCCGGTAGCGGTCGTGGATCTCTTTTAAACCATCCAGAGACACGCCCACCAGAAAATGGTTTTCCCCCAGAAATGCTGCCCATTCCTCATTGATCAGATATCCATTGGTCTGAAGGGCATAATGGATCTTCAGCTTCTTCGGATTTTCGTGAGCTGTCACGTAAGCCACCAGATCCCGGTAAAAATCCAGTCCCGCTAAAGTCGGTTCTCCACCCTGAAACGCGATGGTACATTCATAATCCCCATATTCCATAGCCTTCTCCACAATGGTGTGCATCGTGTCCACGGACATTTTCCCATAAGAACGGATCTCCCGGTTGTCCAGTTCATCCGCGTAAAAGCAGTACCGGCAGCGCATGTTGCAGTTGCCGGAAGCCGGTTTTATCAAAAGACTCAGTGCTGGCATATGTATCTTCCCCCAAATATTGATTGTATACAAGAAAGTGTCTTCGACACTTCAACTCCCCTGCCCCTCAATCTTGAGGGGGTA